>ENA-OROD01000567-OROD01000567.1-human-gut-metagenome-genome-assembly--contig:-NODE-567-length-35464-cov-3.314835_pt1 | contig 35464 bp, 28 predicted proteins | sample MGYA00242123_ERZ509038 | MGnify/ENA primary metagenome ERZ509038 (study PRJEB26280, sample SAMEA2338719) | human gut metagenome | biome: human gut; feature: human-associated habitat; material: faeces... | reverse complement strand
GGGGGTGAAGCCCCCGGTGCCTCCGTTGCCGTCGATTCCGTTTAGCTTGTTGTAGAGCCAGGAGGATGATTTGCCGAAGTATTTGTTTGCTATCTCGCGCCAGGAGACGCAGAGCTGTATGTCGGCCATGCGGCGCCGCATGTCGGTGATACGTGCGGGTTTGGATGTGATGATGATGTTTTCCATATATGTGTTGTGTGTTGTATGCCCCGCCGTTTTGTGGAGGCGGGGCGGTGTTGTCAGTCTTTGGGATTGGATGTGAGGCGGTCGAAGAGCTGTTGCGCGTAGAAGAGCAGTTGCGGGTAGCCATTGGGGTAGGAGTTGTTGTAGTTGCGTATGGCTTGGATTAGCTCAAGCTCATCGTCGGAGAGTGCGATTTTTGTTTTGTTGTTCAATGCGTTTTATGTTTTGATTACAATACAAAGATACTGTGAATTTTCGTAGTAACAAAATTTTTAATGTGTTATTTGAGGTGAGTGTATGAAAGTTTATGAGTTGTTGGCGTTGAACAGGGAGCTGATAGAGCGGATGTGTGCCGCGGGTGTGAGGTTGGATGACGTGCGGTATGTGGGTTTGTACATGGATTATGTGAGGATGAAGGGGGAGGGCGGCAAGGTGTCGTATATCGTTGCCGTGCTTGCTGAGCGTTACGGTGTGAGCGAGCGGAAGGTTTACGGTTTGCTGAAGCGTTTCGGGAGCGACTGCACGAGGTTTGCAGTGTGATTGCGTGTGTTTTGCGTTTTTGCGTTGCGGGGCGGTGTTACCTTTGCGGGGAGTTAAAGAAAGAGCAATATGAACAAATATCATGAATTGTTGGGGAGGATACTTTCGGAAGGGAAGGCGCAGGAGAACAGGAAGGGCAGGATTCGCTACCTGCTGAACGAGAATTTGGTGCTCACGCCGGGCGATTTGCTCGATATTTTCGAGGGGCACGGGATAGCGCGCAAGAAGCTGAAGGATGAACTGCGGCTGTTCATGCAGGGCGAGCGTGATGTGGAGAAATACCGTGAAGCCGGCATTACCTGGTGGGACTATTGCGGCCATACGCTGGTGAACAGTTACCCCACCTACTTCGAGAAGCTGCCGCCACTCATCGACAGAATCAACCGGGAGAAGCGCAGCAGCAAAAACTATGTGCTGTTCCTCGGATCCACCGGCGCGGAGACCAATCAAGCCCCGTGCCTCAGCCTCGTGCAATTTCAAGTCGACGGCGGCGAGCTGGTGCTGTCAGCCTACCAGCGCAGTTCCGATGCCAACCTCGGACTTCCGGCCGACATATACCACCTGTACCTGATGTCCCGGCAAATCGATTTGCCCCTGCAATCTGTCACCCTCAACCTCGGCAACGTGCACATCTACGACAATAACATCGCCCGTACACGGGATTTGCTCGCCGGCAACGAAAATATCAAATTTGACCTGAACGTATGAAAAAGAAAATGTATCTATCGGCCCCGCTCCCGTTCGTAGGGCAGAAGCGCATGTTCGCGCGCGAGTTTATAAAAGTTCTGAAACAGTTTCCCGACGATGTCACATTCGTCGACCTGTTCGGAGGTTCCGGCCTGCTCTCCCACATCGCCAAGCGGTGCAAGCCGAATGCCACCGTGGTGTACAACGATTTCGACAACTACCGAAAGCGGCTTGAAAACATACCGCGCACCAATCGATTGATCGCCGATATTCGGGAAATCGTGGGCAATACCGTTCCTCGGCACAAGGCGATCACCGGAGACATTCGGGAGCGCATATTCGACCGCATTCAGCGGGAGGAGCGCGAAAACGGGTACGTAGATTTCATCACGCTCTCTGCCTCGATTATGTTTTCGATGAAGTATAAGCTGAGCGTCTCTGAGATGCGGAAAGACACCCTCTATAACAATATCCGCAAAAACGATTATCCGGAATGTCCCGATTATTTGGAAGGGCTGGAAATCACCTCTCGGGATTATCGGGAGGTGTTCAATGAGTACAAGGATACGCCCGGTGCGGTGTTCCTCGTCGACCCGCCTTATCTCTCCACCGAAGTGGGCACCTATACGATGTACTGGAAGCTCTCCGACTACCTTGACGTGCTGACGGTCTTGAACGGCCACTCGTTTATTTACTTCACGTCAAACAAGTCGTCTATTGTGGAGCTTTGTGAATGGATGGGAAGGAATCAGACTCTGGGCGACCCCTTCGAGGACTGTATAAAAACCGAATTTAATGCCCATGTGAACTACAACGCCACGTATACGGATATAATGCTATATAAGCGGAAAGATGTTCCTCCCAAGATTCCAGAGGTATAATCAACACCGTTATAAAGGCATTTGAACTGTATTACAACAGCCTCGTCATCTCCCTTTACCTGTCATGGAATTTATTTAACCATCAAAAACATTTTGAGTCATTTAATCCTAACCCAAATCAATATTTAGAATTGTAAGCAAATGTACTCACGCCCAGAATCATATTAAAGATATTCGTAAGACTTTTATCCTGCTTTGGTTTTAGTAATTATCGCTCCGAAATATAATAAATTAGTTATCAAATATTTGTAAAATTATTGATAATTTGCTATCTTAGTATCGTTGAATTAAAACCATACATAATGGTAGTTATTTTTATAGAGGTAACCAACAATGAGTTAGGGATAATGTATCACAGACGTGGACTTGAACTTTCAAAATAAATCCTTATATACGCTCTATATGACACGTGTTCCATAGAATAACGGAAGTGAAAAATGGTAAAATGGTGTCATTCCTTGACTATCTTAAATAAGATAACTACCTTTGCACGATAATTATACAAAAAATGAGAGGTGAAATTTAATCGTAAAAAATGTCTTAAATGGTTCAGCCCAATAGGCTGGTTTCTATTAGGAGGAATATTTGGAGGTGGAGGTATCATTTTGTGGTATTGTTTATCCGAGACTAATTTGAAGTGTCAAGATTTTTATGACCCGTGGGATATTGCAGTTAAACTGTTCCAAATAATTGGGGCTATAGGAACGGTCTTAGCTGTGATCGTGGCTTTAACAAAAGAATCTATCATGAAATGGCTATATGCCCCCTCATTAACAATGTCTCTAATTGATAGTGGTGTAACTGAAAATATACCAGAAAATCAAAGAGTCCCAGAGGCTAATTCTTTCGAGTGCTTGGTAAGCATTGATAATAAAGGAAGTTTGGCAGCTTTGGGATGCAAAGTGTATGTTAGTGATATAAAATACGGACGATCAAAGTCTAATATAAAATCTATTAAAAATTCAGGAAGCAAACAATTACGATGGACATCTCAAGGAGTAGATATTCCAATTGGGATACCCAGTAAAATTAAGTTATTTGAAATAATAAATCCTAATAGCATAGGCACCCCAGGAAAAGAAGTGGCTGCAAATCCCAAAATACTCTTTAATGGGTTAGAGCTGAAAAGTCATTATTTGGAAAAAGGATATTGGACAATAGAATACTATATTAGTTGTAAAAACGGAAATGCCTCTAAATTTGTTCTAAATGTAGAATGGTCAGGAGAGTTTAAAAGTCGTGCAACGGATATGACAGAGGTGTTAAAAGTTCAAATTGAAGAAAAATGAAAAAATTATTTATTATCATATTAGACCCTAATGTGAATGCGTCTATTGTCAGAAACAGAATAGCTGAGTTGGGAGACTATTATACTGTTTATGAAAACCAATATTTTGTGTTGGCTGCATTTGACGATGCGCAGGCTGTTTATGAAAGAGTTGTTCGTTATGGTGATAATCCTATCGGTATTGTGGTGCTATGCGTAAATACTGAGACTTTGACCTATTGGGGGTATTCGGATAAAAGCTTGTGGGAATGGTTAAAGTCTCACAATATATAGTAAATAAAAAGGTGATTAAGGTCTGTTACTTTGACTGCCTTGTTAGTTGAGTGCAACTAAGTATATAATTATTTTTGTCATATAAGTTAGCGGTTTTTCGAGACTGCGAAAAACGGTCAACAAACAGTTTCGAAGAATCTTGTCTTTTCAACGTTTTTTTGTGCTGTGTGCTTGTCAATTTTTGAACACTTCGTTTTTCCAAAAGGCTCAAAATTTAAACGCTTGGTTTGGGATTCTATTGAAATTTGGAAATGCGGATTATAGAATATCGGAGGCGGTTCGGCATAGTCAAGCCGAAAATGTAATTTTCGCTTGCCTCTGCGCTCTCCTTTCACTATATTTGCAACAAATACGAAGGCAAACAACGGTTATTTCCAACCACCCGACCCTTTGCACTACGTGCCGCCTCTCCTATATTTTGCCTTGCAAAACACAAAGGAAGAGGCTAAACTCGGAGATACCTTGCTCTGTTTGCACAAAGACAGTTAAAACAAATTGACGATGGAACCGATAGAGGCACTGAACCGACCGATAAAAGAGAGTCACAAATACATCTTGGCGATGTATGCCAACGGTTCGTATCTGTATATTTTATTACAACACACGGAGAATCGCGACGAAATCGTAACGGAACGTTTACCGCTGACCTCAGAAAAGGGAGTTTCTTCTATCGAAGAGGCGGTTTTCTCCCAACCCATATTGACCCGTCCGTTCGAGAAAGTCTTTTTCATAGCCGACTCTCCTCGGTTTATCTTTATCCCCGACGCATTCGCTTCGACGGAGGACAATCCTCTCTATTTCGATTTTTGTTTTCCAGACAGCGAGGGAACTTTGATTTCGACCGACCTACCTCAAACGGGAGCGAAAATACTTTTCGACCTAAACACAAAGCTGTCGTCTTTCGTGAAACGCACGTTAGACCGCCCCGCACTGCTACACAGGCTGGCTCCGGCGTGCGAATACTTTTTCAGAAAAAGCCGATTGGGATATACGTCTAAAATGTATGTTCACTGGGAAACCGACCATATCGATTTGTTTTGTTTCAACCAGCAGGGCTTCCTGCTATCCAACAGTTTTCGCATACGCCATATCAACGACGGTATATATTATCTATTAAACGCGTGGAAACAATTGGGATTCCATGCCGGGGAAGACGAACTTTCCTTGTCCGGGGACCATGAGAATCTCCGACAAAATGTTATCCCGGCTCTTCGGAAGCATCTGTCTTATATCACCTTGACGAAGTTTCCTTCCCACGCTCTCACCGGGAAAGAGAATCTGCCGTTACCTCTACGCCTAATATCCGTCTACATGCGATAACCCGACACCGCCGTATCCCCGTAAAAAAAATGCTTTCGGGATTCAGTCGAACCCCAAAAGCATCTCTAACCTAATCTTCCGAAAAGCCTATAATTCGAATTTATACATACGAGCCAATCGCAACTGATACTCATATTCCAAAGAGAGTTTATTCTCAAAAGCTTCATAAAGTTGCGTAGCATCTACCAAGTACTCCACCATCGAGATCTTGCCGGATGCCAAAGCCTTCTGTAACAATTCAAAATTATTCTGCCGAGTCAACAGCTCATATCTCTCCCGATTATCTTTCAATGCAACCGCTTCGTTATAGGAAGACTGCAACGCCGCCAACGTCTGCAACTCCTTGTTATTAACGGTGAAAGAACCGGCCACCGCTTGTGCTTTGGCTATCTTCACTTTCTTGCGATTGGCAAACAAAGGAATGGAAACACCCACGGACAATCCGTTAAAACGCTCGCCCAATTCGTAGGCATGACGATAGCCCAGCTCGAACTTCGGCAACCAGCCTGCCCGGTTGAGAGAGACCTCCTTACCGGCGATCTGGTTTTCCTGCCGCAACATTTGTAATTCGGGATCGGATTGCAACGCCTGTTCTTTCAAGTCATCGAACGATGCCGGCAACTCCCTATCGGAATATTCCGTCAGAGCCGACTCCGCCAAGTTCAACGGCTCACCGCCATTCAACGCCTGCAACTGCGCCAGACAAGCGGCCAGCTCATTCCGGCGTTGTATATTGCTCGTCGTGATATTCAACTGCTCGATTTCGATTTTATTCACGTCCAGAATATTGGCATCGCCAGAGGTCAGCCGTTCACGATATAGTTTGACCAACTCGTCGGCGGCAGCTTGCCTCTCGTTTCCCAACCGAATACAACGATTCAAATAGATCACCTGCAAACACAGCTCCTTTGCCTGCAACAATATTTGTTGTCGCAAAACAGCCTGCTGCCCATCGTACAAAGTACGTTTCAAATTCCCTATTTTATTCCGCTGAACATATAACGAAGGAAAATCGAACGACTGGGAAACCGAAATATCGTACTTGCGGTCTTTGGCATTGTCGGCTCCCCATAAATGTTCGAACTCGAAGTTAGGGTCTTCCAATGTGTTCTGTGAAGATACTTCGGCTTTCTGACTCAAAACGATTTGAGCCCCGGCTTTCAATTCGGGATTGTTCGTTTCGATAGAAGCCAATATATCTGCCATATTATTTTGTGCTCCCATATTCGCAACAGCGAATACAAAAAGACATAAAAAGCTATTTCTCATCGATTTTCTTTTTTACGGTTCATAATCCAATAAACGACCGGAACGACAAAAGCATTGAGGAAAGTCGATGTTATCAATCCTCCTAAAATGACTTTTGCCATAGGGCTTTGTATTTCATTCCCCGGCAAATCGCCACCCAAAGCCAAAGGAATGAGTGCAAGAGCCGATGTGAGTGCCGTCATCAATATGGGGTTCAACCGGTCGAGCGAACCTCTTAAAATGGTATCGTGCAACGAATTACCTTCGGACAGCATCGTATTATAGTGCGAAACCAACAACATACCGTTACGCGTGGCGATTCCGAAAAGAGAAATAAATCCGATAATAGCCGGTATGCTTATCTCTCCGGTCGTAAAGCGCAAGATAAACACGCCTCCGATAAGTGCTAACGGAAGATTCAGCAAGATGACCGCCGACTGCGATACGCTTCGGAACTGATTGTATAACAACAAGAATACAACCAGCAAAGAAAAAAGCGAAACGAACGAAAGCGTACGAGAAGCTGCCGCCTCGCTTTCAAACTGTCCTCCATACTCGATGAAATAACCTTCGGGGAGCACCACGGTTTCATCAATACGTTCCCTTATATCGTCCACTACACTACGCAAATCGCGGTCGCTGACATTGGCCGATATGACAATCTTACGTTTCACATTCTCCCTATTAATCGTATTGGGCCCCGTGGCGGACTTGATTTCCGCCAAATAACTCAACGGAACTTTCCCGTCCTGGGTATCGACCATCAAATCTCCTATCTTGGCCGCCGAAGAACGTTCATCGTCTTTTACTTTTACCGTCAAATCGAATGTGCGGCTTCCTTCGTACACCTGCGACACAACCTCGCCAGCCAATGCGACATCGATAAATTCGGCGAATTCGGACAGCGATACGCCATAACGAGCAAGCATTTCCCTGCGCGGAGTGATTTTCAATTGCGGGCGTTCGATTTGTTGCTCCACATTCAAATCGACCACTCCATCGATTGCCGAAATATTCTTCTTAATCTGATTGCCCAACATAAACATGCGGTTCAAATCATCACCGAAAAGTTTAATGGCAATACGTGCCTGAGTACCGGAAAGCATAGCGTCGATACGGTGAGAAATGGGTTGTCCAATCTCGATATTCACCCCCGGAATCACCGACAGTTTTTTGCGTACATCGGCAACGACCTCGGCATGCGAACGGTCTCCCAATACAAAGGGGGCTTCTATCTCGGAGGTATTCACGCCCAAAGCATGTTCATCAAGTTCGGCACGCCCCGTCTTCCGGGCGACAGTCTGTATCTCGGGAACTTCAAGTAGAAGTTCTTCTGCCCGACGACCGATATTGTCCGATTCCTCCAACGAGATACCGGGCAAAGTGCTCACGTTGATTGTAAACGAACCTTCATTAAAAGGAGGCAAGAAACTACGTCCCAACGTGAAAAAGGTAATCATGGCAGCCACAAACAGGGCGATAGTCCCGCCCAACACACCGGTACGGTGACGTAGCACCCACTCCAAAGCCTGCCCATAATATTTTTTCAAAGTACGGGCGACAAACGGCTCACGACTAATATCCTTATCGGTCTTTCCTTTGCCCAACAGATAGCTGCACAGTACCGGCGTCAACGTCAATGCAACGACTGTCGATGCAAACAATGCGACGATAAAAGCAATACCGAGGGGCACGAGCATGCGGCCTTCCATGCCGGTCAAGAAAAAGAGCGGAATAAAAGTGACAATAATGATTAATGTAGAATTGAGAATAGGCATACGCACCTCGCGCGAGGCTTCGAACACGACTTCGACAATCGGCTTCCGTTGTCCCGGCGGTAACAGTCGATTTTCCCGCAGATGTTTATATACATTCTCCACATCGACAATGGCATCATCGACCAAAGATCCTATGGCTATGGCCATACCACCGAGGCTCATCGTATTGATGGTCAACCCCATAAAATGGAGCGCCAATATAGAGAACAGTAAAGACAACGGCAAAGCGACCAACGAAATGAGCGTCGTACGCACATTCATCAAGAAGAAAAACAGAACGATCACTACGAATATAGCCCCTTCGTATAAGGACTTTTGTACATTGTTTATGGAACTTTCGATAAAATGAGACTGACGGAATATATCGGTCGAAACCGTGACATCGGCCGGCATATTTTTCTGTAACTCGTCCATCGAAGAAAGCAGTTTTTCCGTGAGGTCGAGAGTACTCGTATTGGGCTGCTTGGTAACTGTCAGCAAAACGGCAGGATTGGCCCGAACCGAAGCCGTACCCAATTTAGGGGCTTTGTCTCCTATCTTCACCTCGGCAACGTCGCCCATCAACACAGGAACGCCATCGACCCGTTTTACCACGGCTTTGGCAATCGCATCGACGTCGGTCGTAGCGACAGCTCCCCGTACAATGTATTCATTGCCATATTCATACAAAATACCTCCGTTGGCATTCCGGTTCATCTCACGAGCAGCATTGAGAACCTCGTCCAATGTGACACCGTACTGTTTCATACGGGGCAAGTCCAAAAGAATCTGGTATTCCTTCATCTCGCCGCCGATAACCGTAACCTGAGCCACACCGCCGATAGAAAGCAAGCGGGGACGGATAGTCCAATCGGCCAACGTGCGCAAATCTCTCAAAGATGTAGAATCGGACGTCAGACCGATAATCATCATCTCGCCAAGAATAGAGGATTGAGGGCCTAATGTGGGAGTTCCCACTCCCTCGGGCAAACTTTCACCCACAACAGCCAATTTCTCGGAAGTAATCTGCCGCGCCCGATAAATATCGGTTCCCCAATCGAATTCCACCCAAACCACCGAAAACCCGGTCGTCGAGGAGGAACGTACCCTACGCACATCGGTCGCTCCGTTCAATGCGGTTTCTACGGGGAAGGTCACCAACCGTTCCACCTCCTCGGGCGCCATACCCGGAGCCTCGGTCATGACGACTACCGTAGGAGCATTCAAATCGGGAAAGACATCGACGTCCATTTTCATAGATGTGTACAATCCCGCAAAAAGTAACAATACAGATGCCACTAAAATCAGCAGCCGATTGTTCAAAGAATATCGGATAATTTTATTCAACATGGCTGTAATGTATTAGTGGTTGTGCGAATGGCCTTCGGGAATCACTCCGCTATTGGCGGCGAGTTTTACCTGATAGACACCCCGTGTAACGACTTGGTCGCCTTCGTGCAAACCGGACAATATTCTCACATTCTCGCCATCGGAATTTCCGACTGTAACTTCTTGCTTTTTATACCCTTCTTCGTCCAAACGCAAATAGACGAAATAGAGCCCTTGTTCCTCGGTTAGTGCCGAAACAGGAACCACGATCGCATTATCGATCGATGCCGTCAACAAAAAGACTTCTATGTAGGCTCCGGGAACTATCTCGCCCTTATTGTCCAATTCGAAAACCACGGGGATATAAGCACCTCCTGCCAAAGTGCCCTTTCCGTAACTCAATAATCGTCCGTTCAACCGAGAAAGCTCATATACCCGGTCGTCATAAGGCGTCTTGAAATTGGCCGAAACAACCGCCGGCAATTCCTTATAATAACGTTGAGGAACTTCGGCCCGCAATTGTAAACGTTTATTTTGCGAAAGGGTCATCAGCGGTTGTCCCATCTCTACAAAATCACCGTCTTTCACCATGATATTTTTCAAATAACCTCCCATAGGGGCTTTCACGGCACTGCCCGACTTTCCTCCGCCAATGGCTTCATAAGCCAATTTCGCCGTCTCATAGTCTTTATATATCTGTTCGTATTCCTGTCGGGAAATAATCTGATCCTTTACCAGCTCCTGAGCACGCTCATAGGTCTTGCGAGCAGTTTCGTAATCGATATAAGCCCGTTTAGCCGGATCTCCGGTAGCCATCTTCTCGGCAGAAACATTCAACAACACACTGCCTTTGGCGACCGAACTACCGTCGGTAATATGTTTACCGGCCAATGAAACCACACCGGCAACCGGCGAAACAACGGTTACTTCATCTCCCTGCGCAGCCAATAAAGTTCCCGAGCAAGAAATAACGCCGTGAAATTTTTCGGGACGGATAGTCTTGGTCGTTAAACCTATGGCTTCGGCCTCGGCTTTTTTCAAAATTATCTCGTCGCTATGTTCTTCGGCTTCATGGTCATGACCTTCGTGTTCGTCGTGATTATGGTCATGAACTTCTATATGATCGCTATGTTGATGCTCATGTTCATCACCATGAGAAGAAGACGAACCCGAACACCCCCAGAATATATAAGTGAAAAGAATTGAGAATATAATATTTCGTTTCATAGGCATAATTAATTATGGAATAAATAATAGTTATCGGTTCGGATACAAAAATACCGAACGAATTTTCTCTTATGGAATTAAGAGATATTTATACCTATGCGACGGGAGGAGCCCGCAGCCCCAACGTTTTAAGAAAAGTAAATGTATGCAGCCGCTCGATGTAAATACCGAAACAGGGAGATACCTCCAAACTGTCGATAACGAAATCGGACAACATAGCCCACGTCCCCAACAAAATTTTTACCGGGGCAAACTTTAATGTAAGATATTGATTTAAAGAAACTGTATCGACCGGAGCCTTATATGCAAACCAACTACAACCGCTGCAATCGCCAGCCTTTTCGGGGACATCGGACGAATGGGTATCTCCCGACTCTGCGGCATCGATTACCCAGCAGATCATACCATTCTCATGATGGTGATGAGGAATCACCGTCGAAAAAACAGCCAGACAACCGGCCAAACAAACGAATAGTATTTTCAGTTTTTTCGCCCACATAAGACTTAATCTTGCAGACAAAGGTAAGGGAGATTATTTCAGAGGAGTTATACGGTCCTTTCTTTTTTAGAAAATTTAAATATTCGACTTTATCCAACGGGAAATACATTCCGCTATCCCCTATTCGTCCAAGTCGTCATCTTCGAAATCGAAATCAAAATCGAATCCATCATCGGCATACTCCGATTCGAGGAATTGCTTCATTTGACGACCGTCTCTTTTCGTCGGTCGTCCCAATCCTTTTTGGCGATTGACAAAACCTCCTATACGCACCATTTCGAGCAATTCGTATTGTTCCGTCGGAGTGATATTCTCCAAATACCCGGGAACTAATTTTGCCCCCATACGATTTTCGGAGAGAGCCAAAACTCGAAAAGAATATGTTACAGGCGGTTTTCTCACTTGTATGACATCGCCAACTTTGATCATTCTGGAAGGTTTCACCGCAACTCCGTCGAGCATTACCCTTCCCTTTTTACAGGCTTCGGTCGCTATGGTACGAGTTTTAAAAATGCGGGTAGCCCACATGAATTTATCAATTCTTACCTCGTCTTTCGCCATATCTGCTATTTATTGTTATATTGATTCATAGTTTGCTGCACGCCGGCTAAACAAAAACTCTTGATAATCTCGCCGGCTCGTTCCAACTTTTCGGGGAGTTGCTTCTCCTCTTCCGGAGGAAAAGATCCTAAAACGAACTCTATTTGCCCCCCTCGCGGAAAATCATTCCCTATACCGAATCGAAGACGGGCATAGCATTGTGTACCCAATATTTCGCAAATATGTTTCAATCCATTATGACCGGCATCGCTGCCTTTGGGTTTCAATCTCAATGTACCGAACGGCAAAGCCAAATCGTCTACGACGACAAGCATATTCTCCACCGGTATATTTTCTTTTTGCAACCAGTACCGAACCGCATTTCCGCTCAAATTCATATAGGTCGAAGGTTTCAACAAAACCAACACACGTCCTTTTAACCGAAGTTCGCATGTAGCACCGTAACGTCCATCGGTAAAAACGAGATTGGACGCCTTAGCTAAGGCGTCCAATACTCTGAATCCTATGTTATGTCGGGTATTCTCGTATTCATAACCGATATTCCCCAACCCTACAATCAGATATTTCATCAATAAAACAGGTTTATCGATCGTTATTTAGCGGCAGCTTGCGCACCACGAGCGGCACGAGTCAAGTTAACCGCACAAACTACGGCATTCTTGGCGTTCATCAATTCCAAACCTTCGAAATGGAGTTCTCCCACTTGCAAGGTTTTACCCAATCCCAAATTGTCGATATTGATTACCAAACGTTCGGGGATATTGGAATAGATGGCTTTTACTTTCAGTTTTCTCATCGACAAACTCAATTTACCACCGGCACGTACACCCTCAGAGTGTCCTTCGAGTTGAACCGGAACTTCCATAACAACGGGTTTCTTATCGGATACTTCCAAGAAATCCATATGCAGAATAGCATCGGTTACAGGGTGGAATTGCAAATCTTTCAATACCGCCATCTTTTTTTCACCATCGATAGTCAACTCGACTGCAAAAATATCGGGAGTATAAACCAATTTACGAACGGCATCCTTAGTCACAGTGAAATCGGTAACGATAATACCTTTTTTACCACCGGGAAGTTCTACCAATTTTTCACAGGGTTTGAGCGCTCCCTGATAAGGCAATTCTACCAACTCGCCACCATTCAGCACTGCGGGAATCAATCCTTGCTTACGCAAACCTTTTACTGCTTTCTTGCCCAAATCGGTACGGGCCGTACCATTTAATTGAAATGTTTTCATCGTTGTGTTGTTTTGTGTTACTCAAAATTAAGCTTTCACTGCTCCTTAATTTCCCATCACACGGAATTTTCAAAAAGCGGGGCAAAGTTAACATTTTATTTTCTTACCCACAAGCCTTTACGAAATTATTCCTCTCGAAACAAAAAATCGGGGAAGCGTTTTTTCTCCGCTCTCCTTTCGCTATCTTTGTCACTATGAAGATAGGTGCGGTTCGGCATAGCCAAATCGGAAATAGAATTTCCGTTTGTCTTTACACTCACCTTTTTGTATCTTTGCAATTCATAATAAAGAATTTAAACACACCAACCACCATGAAAGGAAAAATCTTGGTTACCGGAGGAACGGGATACATCGGGTCTCATTCCACAGTAGAACTGCAAAATGCAGGTTACGAAGTTGTCATCATCGACAATCTATCCAACTCTAACATCGAAGTACTCGACGGAATCGAACGTATCACAGGCAAACGTCCTACGTTCGTTCAAGCCGACTGTACCGATATGGAGGCTTTGCGTCAGCTTTTTAAAGAGAATCCCGGAATAAAAGGGATCATACATTTCGCGGCGAGCAAAGCAGTGGGCGAATCGGTTCAAAAACCTTTGCTCTATTACCGCAACAATCTAATGTCTCTTGTTAATTTATTAACTTTAATGCCGGAATATGGCATAGAAGGAATCGTATTTTCATCGTCTTGTACCGTTTACGGACAACCAGACGTTTTACCGGTAGACGAATCGGCTCCTATCAAACCCGCCTTATCGCCCTACGGTAATACCAAACAGATTTGCGAAGAAATTATTAAAGATACCATTCATGCCAGCGCTCCTTTCAAATCGATCATTCTCCGTTATTTCAACCCGATAGGGGCACACCCGACTGCCGAAATAGGAGAACTGCCCAACGGCGTTCCCCAAAACCTTATCCCATACTTGACCCAAACCGCCATCGGTATCCGCAAAGAATTGAGCGTATTCGGCGACGATTATCATACTCCCGACGGTTCTTGCATTCGCGATTACATCAACGTCGTAGATCTTGCAAAAGCCCATGTGACAGCCATGAATCGTATGCTTGAAAATAAATCGCCCGAAGCTATCGAGATATTCAACCTCGGTACGGGGCAAGGGGTTTCCGTGCTCGAACTAATTTCTGCATTTGAAAAAGCTACGGGGGTAAAAGTTCCTCACAAAATAGTAGGACGTCGAGAAGGCGATATAGAACAAGTGTGGGCTAACCCTGAAAGAGCGAATAAAGTTCTAGGCTGGACAGCACAAGAAAGCATCGAAGACACGCTTGCTTCTGCTTGGAAATGGCAATTGAAATTACGCGAAAGAGGTATTATGTAATGTATAATCATCTATCTTTCTAAAAAACAGAGCCTTTAATAAAGGCTCTGTTTTTTTGTTTCTATCAAAATTATCAGAAAGAAATATCCTCCTGTCTTATTGCATTATATTGTTCCCCTATCTTTGTGAATACGAAGATAAGCTGCGGTTCGGCATAGTCAAATCGGAAATGGAATTTCCGTTTGCCTCTGCACTCACCTTTCGCTATCTTTGCCTTAAACAGAAATAAGAAAATATGCCGGAGGTATGTAGATTCTTTGGAATTATAATCAGTTTATAAATGCATCAACGACCCAAAATCCAGTATAACATAAATAATTATTTTATATCTCTTTCGTCAAGCTAAACTCCTTATCGGCAAATAATTCGGCTAACCCGGATATTTGTTTAAACCGTAATAATTCGTCCTTATCCATACCAATATTCCGCATAATCCAGCTATCGGACATACCGGCTTTCGTCAACTCCGAAACAATTTCGCACATCAATTCGATACAATGCGTACCTCTCGCCCTATTATGCCGTATGGTAGAAGCCATTCTGTTCGAAAGGTCTTTATCTATCACCACCACCGGCAACAAACCCTTTTCCCTGTCATATATACGCTTGGAGGTTTTCATAACTTTATAGCGATGAAACCCGTCGACCAGTTCATACTGGTCTTTCTCCGGAATATAATAACACACACAGGGCATCGTATATCCGTCCTCCCAAATAGAAAGTTCGAGTAATTTCATCTCGGGCGGAGCAACAATATTCGGATTATACGTATTGGCGACCACTTTTTCCACGGGAACAGCAATCACATTGTAAACCGGACTTTTATACTCTTCCATTTTTCAAATCAATGCTTTATATTTTTCCATCACTCGTTCTTTTTGTTCTTTCTCGGCCTTATTCAAAGAAAAGCCCATGTATTTGCATGTATGATCGTTTTTAAGAATACATATACACATGCGTTTAAATGTGGGGAGTTCTTTAAATTCAGGGATATCAATATCGTCTAAATATTCCATTCGTACAGGTTTTTTCTCGGTCCTGTAATTGGAATGGTCACCTACGGTAATAGGAATTCCCATCTTTTCCAGCTTTCGAATGGTTTCATCTGCCAGACACCCCCCTTTATCCCGCCAGAAGTTCATACTCACCGACAATTTTCGCTGGTAATTTTTACGAGTGTTTTCCGGAAGCGTTTTCAACAAAAAATCCAAATATCCTTCCCATGTCATATTGGGTGGAAGTTTGATAGAATGCCAGCCCATCATAGATGTATTCCCATACAATCCGGCAAAATTCACCCCATTGACCCGACTTACCATTTTCCCCCACATATCCGGGTCTATCGCACGATACAAACGGAGGCTCGATATGGCCTGCGATATAAACGGGCTGGCCACCCTTTGCTTATCCAACGGGACCCCAGCTCGATAGTAGAGATCGTACAGCTTGTTATAATCCCAATGATACCGGCCGTTAGCGACCCACACGTCGGTCGTCAGCCAATCGTGTATGGGATAGGCATTGCAAATGCCATATTTCATCTCACGAATCCACTTCAAACCATTATACTTCCTGTAATTCTTATCGCTATGAATCGTGCGCCAACGATTGAAACTTTCTTGTGTGCGAATGCCGATGAGACAACAAGTCCTCCGAGCCGCATTCCGCTTGTGCAACCATTCGGCGAACTTAATCTGAAACTCATAGTCCCATAAATCATCTGTATAAAAATCGAAGTCTTCTTTCGTATAACAGTTTTCTGGTTTTTCTCTTACCCATAACGGGCGCATAGAGTCCTCCCACGGGCGCCAATAGTTTTGATACATCGAAGCACACGTCGTAACCTTGAACGGGACGCAAATCCTATATACATCTAATATATCGGAATTAGATGCCAATACTCTGTCTACATAACGCGTCGTCTCCTCATATTGGACTTCATAGTCGATATGAAATACCCCCAATCTACGATTCAATTTATTCTGACGAATATAATCGATACATAAATTAAGAAGCACACCGCTATCTTTTCCTCCCGAAAAAGAAACATACACATTATCAAAATCGGAAAATATCCGATTCAATCGCTCCAAAACGACTTCATACACACTGCTTCTCAGATTCTCCATTTGCCTCATACACCATTTTTACATACAATTTCCACGTTTTCAATTCAGAAAATCCACACGCCCGAAAAGCATCAACATGCCGAACATGAGAAATCGCATAAAGAGTGCAGTCTTGGGCAAACTCTTCTTTCGCTTTTTCGATAAGAGAAGTCAACAATTCGGAAGAATCTCCCGCCAAATAGTAATTATCGATACAAGCTCCCGCAGTTTTTCTTTCAACAGGCATAAAACCTTTTACCTCGCCTCGTTCCAAAGCGATGAACCAAAGGTGTTTACGAGAGGTTTTAAACGGATAATTATTGTTCTGACGAATAATGGGAACACTCATAACTAACGGTGCAACAAGGGCATATAGCCGCGCATCTGTCCCCGGCAATTTTTCTACTATCATGGTGGAGCATTTTTGTGATTCATTCGAAACATAACATCGGTATGTTCCAAATGCCTCTATCTTATTTTAGTCACAAAAATAAAAAAAGAATGAATATATACAGCAACAAAAATGTCACAATTTCACTATAACAATAATATATAAAATACGATTTATCGTTATTCTATGGGCAAACCGTACATTTAAAATATTTTAGAACATATCCATTTATATTTTTTACAACACCTAAAAACCTGTCGCGAACAAATTTTTTCACTTAAAAATCATACCTATCTTATTCCCTTTGTAATCTTTGTTTATTCACAAAAAAATTTTATCTTTACCCATAATTATAAAACTTTCTTAAATAATCGTTTTTTGAATTAGAAATATTTCAATTTTAGAATTATTCTAATTATATTTGTACCAGAATTAAAAACACATCAAAAACAAAGAATGCTATGAGTAGTATTAAAGGAACAAAAACAGAACAGAACTTATTGAAAGCTTTCGCCGGAGAATCGCAAGCTCGTACTCGTTACACTTTTTTTGCCAGCGTAGCAAAAAAAGAAGGTTATGAACAAATCAGCGCCATTTTCATGGAAACAGCCGAACAGGAAAAAGAACATGCCAAAAAGTTCTTTAAATTTCTCGAAGGTGGTATGGTCGAAATCACAGCCTCCTACCCTGCCGGCGTAATCGGAACAACCGCTGAAAACCTGAAAGCGGCAGCAGAAGGTGAAAACGAAGAGTGGGTAGATCTTTATCCCGAATTTGCCAAAATCGCCGACGAAGAAGGATTCCCCGCTATCGCACACACATTCCGTAACGTCTCCAAAGTCGAAGAAGAACACGAGAAACGCTATCGCAAACTGTTATCAAACATCGAAAACGGAACCGTGTTCTCCGACAGCGAAGAAATCGAATGGCAATGCCGCAACTGCGGATATGTGTTCCGTGGCAAAAAAGCGCCCGAAGTATGCCCCGCATGCGCTCACCCGCAAGCCTTCTTCGAACGCAAGAAAAATAACTATTAAAATTCAGTTTCAAAAATCTCAAAACAACCCATCGGTCTGCCCTTATCGGGTAGACCGATATTCTTTAATTATGGATATTACAGCATTACGAAACCTCACCTACGGGCTATATGTCGTAGGCACTAATGACAACGGCCGCCCTACGGGGTGTATCATAAATACTTGTTTTCAAGTAACCAGTGAAAATCCCATTGTCGCTATTTCCATGAACAAAAACAATTATACCCACGATATAATCGTACGACATGGGAAATTCAGCTTAGCTATTCTCGCAGAAGAAAGCGACACATCTTTAATCACTACTTTCGGGTTTCAATGTGGCCGAGACCGAAATAAATACACAAATTACGATTATGAGTGGCAAAACGATGTCCCCATCTTATCAGGGAAATTTTCGGGACATATTATCTGCGAAGTATTGCACATTGCCGACAACGAAACTCACGACGTAATTTTTGCCCGCGTCCTCAATACCATTCCCGACAATGGTACTCCTATGACTTACGCCTACTATCACCATGTAATTAAAGGAAAAGCTCCCAAAAACGCACCAACCTACATCAAGGAGGAAAATGTTTCCCCAGAAGATCCGAAACCAAACTCCGGGAAAAAGTACGTTTGCGAAGTATGCGGATACATTCACGAAGGAGAATTGCCAGACGATTTTAAATGTCCGGTCTGTCAAGCACCGAGGAATTGTTTCAAAGAAATTTGACTTACTATGAACCAAATTCCCGATCGAAAGTTCTATTTTCAATCGGGAATTTTTACTGTTTCAAAAGATAGAAACCACCGAGAACCCAATCTAATTCACCAAACTTGCTTTGGCTTATAGTTTACACTATCTTTGCATAAAATGCAAAACAGACGATATTATCTTTTATTAGAACTTTTAATCTTTACACAATGGATTTTATAATCGACAATCATCTGCAAGGCCTCGTTATTGGAATCTGCACATTTCTAATCATCGGAATGTTCCACCCCATAGTCGTCAAAGCCGAATACTATTGGAGTACTCGTTGTTGGTGGTTATTTTTATTTTTGGGGATAGCAGGCGTGATATCGTCTCTATGCCTTGAAAATGTAGTTATATCGTCCTTGTTGGGTGTTTTTGCCTTTTCTTCTTTTTGGTCGATTAAAGAAATCTTCGAACAAGAAAAACGCGTACAAAAGGGCTGGTTTCCCAAAAATCCTAAGCGGACTTACAAATTTTAAAGAGCATACCCATCATATTTAACGCCTTATCCTATACAATACTACAAAAAAGAGCTATCTTTGCAAGAGATATAAATAGATGCCATACCGGCATAATCGAGTGAAACATATCGATTTGCAAGACATTCTATTTTTAGATAGTGTTGTTATGAAGTATCTTTACGCAGTCTTTTTCGCGTTAGTATTCAGTGGCTTCGTCCTTCCAACGGCCGTAGCTCAAACAACTATGGAGAAAGAGATCTGGAAGATCGACGACAACCGTCAAAATGAACCCGTCCAAGAAGCTCCCATAGAGGTTTCGAGCAAAGACGGAAGCATTTATATTCGTACCCCACGCAAAGTACAAGTAGTAGTCTACACGATATTAGGACAGATCGTAACCGACCGGACCATCAACCCCGGCCTCTCTGAATTAAAAATAGGTGTCCGAGGTATTTATTTAGTTAAAATAGAGGGACAAACACAAAAGATTGCTCTTTAATATATCCTTTTTACTTCAAATCGATATTACAAAAATAAAACCTTAAACATTGTTTCAATATTTCATGAAATAGTTTAACTTTGTCCCTATAAAGTTAAACTTAAAAACCGAAACAATGGAAAGTATCGATTGGTCAAACCTGTCATTCGGCTATATGCCTACCGACTATAATGTACGGTGTATTTACAAAGACGGGAAATGGGGCGACATTACAGTTACCAGCTCACAAACATTCGAAATACACATGGCGGCCACTTGCCTTCATTACGGACAAGAGGCATTCGAAGGAATGAAAGCCTTTCGGGGTAAAGACGGAAAAATCCGCATTTTCCGTATGGACGAGAATGCAGCTCGCTTGCAAAGTTCCTGCCGGGGAATCATGATGCCCGAACTGCCCACAGAGAAGTTTAACGAAGCCATACTAACCGTAGTCAAGAAGAACGAAAGGTTCGTACCTCCCTACGAAAGCGGAGCTTCACTCTATATACGCCCATTACTAATAGGAACATCGGCACAGGTAGGAGTCAAACCAGCCAAAGAATATTTGTTCATCGTCTTCGTATCTCCGGTAGGTCCTTATTTCAAAGAGGGTTTCAAACCTACCCCTATGGCGATACTCCGTCAATACGACCGCGCCGCTCCACTCGGAACAGGACGCTACAAAGTAGGAGGAAATTATGCGGCCAGTTTAGTGGCCGGCGAAAAAGCCCATGAACTGGGATATTCCGCCGTACTCTATCTGGACGCCAAAGAGAAAAAATATATCGACGAATGCGGCCCGGCCAACTTCTTCGGCATTCGGGGAAACAGCTATATCACCCCGAAATCGACGTCCATTCTCCCTTCAATCACCAACAAAAGCCTCATGCAACTTGCCGAGGACATGGGCATGACGGTAGAAGTACGACAAATACCGGAAGATGAAATCGGGACATTCGACGAAGCGGGAGCCTGTGGAACAGCTGCCGTCATCAGTCCTATCGCCCGTATAGACGACCTCGATGAAAACAAATCGTATATTTTCTCCAAAGACGGCAAACCCGGTCCTATTTGCGAAAAGCTATACAATAAGTTACGCGCTATACAATACGGCGACGAACCCGATACTCACAAATGGATTACTATCGTAGAATAACTACAAGATTATACAACGGCAGCCCGGAGAGACACTCTTTCGGGCTGTCGCTTTTATAACACATTTTTTCAGTGACAACCATGAATATCCAACAAATTTTCGAAAAATACTACCAACCCGGGACGCCTCTTTATAACAGCGTATGGTCCCATAGCAAACAGGTTGCTGAAAAAGCCCTGAAACTAGCCCAAGCCCACCCAGAATTAAATATCGATTCGGACTTTGTTTACGAAGCCGCCATGCTTCACGACATCGGCGTATACCTCACCCATGCTCCTTCGATTTACTGTACAGGAGAAGAGCCCTATATCCGTCACGGCATTATAGGAGCCGAACTTCTTCGAAATGAAGGATATCCCAAACACGCTCTCGTTTGTGAACGACACACAGGAACCGGACTGACGGTCGATGACATCATCTCCCAAAACCTCCCGCTTCCACACCGTGACATGTGCCCTATAAGTCTCGAAGAAAAACTCGTTTGCTTCGCCGACAAGTTTTATTCGAAATCTACTCCCGACCAAGAAAAACCGTTCGATAAAGTTCGTAAAAGCGTTGCTAAATACGGCGATGCGTCTCTACACCGTTTCGACGAAATGGCCACTCTGTTTTTATAGAAACCTACACAATCAATAAAAGGAAGATACTCTGAACATTGAATAAAATATATTAAATAAAGCCCAAACGCCGATAAGTCATGGAAAATGTGTATTTTTGCGAGTTGATTACAGATTGACAGCCGGATGCCAAAAGACAGCAAAAAATACGCTATACTTTTATCTCTTCTATGCTCCTCACTGTTTGTGTCGCTCATCGCACAAGACAGGCATCCGTCTTATAACGAAGTGACTTCACTCGATTCTACCACGAGCAAAGATAGTGCTACTTTATTATCAAACAAACCGATAACACTTTTAGACAGTATTTCCAAAGATTCGTTACAATCGGATTCATTAGGAGTCGATTCGCTTGCCAATGATTCTGTCACACCCAAGAAAAAGAAAGCCGGTTTGACATCGGTTGTAGATTACAAGGCCAACGATTCTATCGTATTTACCCACGGTAACGAGGTGTACATGTACGGAAAAGGGGTAGTACAGTTCGATGGCATGGAGCTCAACGCAGACCAAATCGAGATGAACATGGACAGTAGCTTAGTCTACGCCGTGGGTCGTCCCGACTCTGTGGGAGATATAGTGGGCCGTCCCGTTTTCAAGGATAAAAGCGGAGAGTACGAATCGGAAACCATGAATTATAATTTCAAGACAAAAAAGGGATATATTACCAATATTGTCACCCAACAAGGCGAAGGTTACTTGACAGGCGGACAAACTAAAAAAATGGAGAATGACGAATTCTACATGAAAAGCGGACGTTACACGACATGCGACAATCACGATCACCCGCACTTTTATCTGCAATTAACCCAAGCGAAAGTCCGTCCCAAAAAGAATATCGTAACGGGGCCGGCTTATATGGTACTGGCCGATGTTCCTCTTCCCCTCGCCATTCCGTTCGGCTTCTTCCCTTTCACCGAAAAATATTCATCGGGTATCATCGTTCCCACTTTCGGAGACGAACTAGCACGAGGATTTTATTTGCGTGACGGCGGTTACTATTTTGCCATCAACGATTACATAGACCTTGCACTGACCGGTGAAATTTACACAAAAGGTTCATGGGGTATCAACGCCCGTTCGGCTTACATCAAACGATACAAATACTCCGGTAACTTCGATTTGAGTTTCATCACAACCATTACCGGAGATAAAGGGTTGCCAGACTATTCAAAAATGAAGAACTTCAAAATAGCATGGACCCATACCCAAGACACTAAAAACAACCCTAACATGTCGTTATCGGCAAGCGTTAATTTCACAACCAGCGGATATACCCGAAACGATTTAAATAGCTATTACAATTCCAACGACTTCACCGAAAACACCAAAAGTTCTACGGTAAACATGACCTACCGTATTCCTAACTCGTCATGGAGTTTTTCGGCAACCGCCAATATCACTCAACGTACGCAAGACTCGACACTAAATGTTTCTTTCCCCAATTTAACCGTGTCAATGGGACAAATTTACCCATTCAAACGGAAATCGGTCGTGGGCAATGAACGTTGGTATGAAAAAATACAAATGTCGTATAGCGGTCGTTTCCAAAACTCGATTCTCACCAAGCAAGACCAGATACTTAAATCGAATCTGATTAAAGACTGGCGAAACGGTATGTATCATAACATTCCCATATCGGCGACTTTCAATGTATTCAAATATCTCAACCTGACTGCCAGCTTCAACTTTACCGACCGTATGTACACCAACAAAGTTATGAGAGAATGGGATACACAGCAGTCAAAAATAGTTCAAGACACGACCTACGGATTTTACAACGTATTTAATTATTACGGTTCGTTAAGCGCAGATACCAAACTATACGGATTCTACAAACCGTGGAAAATATTCGGAGACAAAGTACAGGCCATACGACACATTTTCACTCCATCTATATCGTTCAGCGCTGCCCCCGATTTCAGTTCTCCCCGATATGGTTTTTGGAAAACACTTTCCTACGTAAACGAACGAGGAGAAACGGTGACCGAAAAATATTCTCCTTTCTCAAACGGAATATTCGGCACAGTGTCACAAGGAAAACAGGGAACAGTATCGTTCTCGGTATCGAACAATTTGGAGATGAAGGTCAAATCGGACCGCGACTCGACAGGAGTTCGCAAAATATCCCTAATCGAAAACTTATCGGCCAATATGAGTTATAATATGGCTGCCGACTCCATGAAATGGAGTAACCTGAACACCTCAATACTCATTAAACTAACCAAAGGGTTTAACCTACAAATGAGTGCGACATGGGATACCTATACTTATCAATTGGACAGTTACGGAAACCCTGTACGAGTGAACAAACCCCGGTGGACCGTAGGAAAGGGATTAGGACGTTTGTCCAGTACAGGAACATCTTTCTCCTATACCTTCAACAACGATACTTTTAAAAAGAAGGACAAGAAAAAAAACGACAACAAACAGCCTCAACCACAACCCAATACACTGCCACCTGACCCGAATGAAGAGCCGGAAGACGATGCAGCCTCGGAAGAATCGGACACACAATTCGGGGCCGACGGTTATGCGATTTGGGAGGTCCCGTGGAGTCTATCTATCAACTATTCGGTCAATTACGGATATGGGTCTTTCAACAAAAAGAAAATGGAATACAACGGCCGGTTTACCCAAAACCTAAGTTTTTCGGGGAATATCAACTTTACGAAAAACTGGTCTTTTAACTTCTCGGCCAGCTATGATTTCGACGCCAAGAAAATTGCCTATATGAACTGTAACATCACCCGAGACTTGCATTGCTGGTCGATGAGTGCCAGTTTCGTCCCTGTGGGACCTTACAAATCATACAATTTCCACATTAGCGTGAAATCGTCTTTGTTGCAAGACCTCAAATATGACAAACGAGGAAATTCTTACAGCCGACTCGACTGGTACTAAACCCGGTCGCATTTGTCGCAACCCGTAAAAGCCAACACATTTATAAGCTATTTTACCAATAACCATGCAAACCGACAACGATCTTATACTCGACCATTTGAACGACCCGATATTTCATCTCATCGGTGAAGTTGCCGATGAGATGAATCGCCCGTGTTTCGTCATCGGAGGATATGTACGTGATATTTTTCTGGACCGACCGTCCAAAGACATCGACATCGTAACCTTAGGCAGCGGTATAGAACTCGCCGAGGCTGTAACGACCAAACTGGGGAAACGGGCCCACCTGTCGACATTTCGGAACTTCGGAACAGCACAAGTAAAATACAGTGACCAGAAGGAAAATATAGAGATAGAATTTGTCGGAGCTCGAAAAGAGTCATACAGCCATGACTCGCGTAAACCGATAGTCGAAGATGGAAGCCTGCAAGACGACCAGAACCGAAGAGACTTCACCATCAATGCTTTGGCTCTTTGCCTGAATAAAGAGCATTGGGGCATGCTCGTAGATCCATTCGACGGCATGAACGATCTGAAAAAGGGAATTATTCGCACCCCTCTCGATCCTGACATTACATTCAGCGACGACCCCTTACGCATGATGCGTGCTATCAGATTTGCCACTCAACTAAATTTTCACATCGAGAAAGAGACATTCGCAGCCATCGAACGAAACCGAAAACGAATCGAAATCATTTCGAAAGAACGCATCATCGACGAACTCGGCAAAATCATACGTTCGGATATTCCCTCTCGGGGATTTATTTTATTAGACGACTGTAAACTGCTGCCTATCATTTTTCCCGAAGTCGCCGCACTCAAAGGAACAGAAACAATCGAAGGACGAGGACATAAAGACAATTTTTATCATTCGCTCGCCGTCCTCGACAATGTGGCACTGCGCAGCCGCAACGAATGGTTACGTTGGGCTGCACTACTCCACGATATCGGGAAACCACGTACCAAACGCTATGATTCCCGCTTGGGTTGGACATTCCACAATCACAATTTCATAGGAGAAAAAATGATTCCCGGTATTTTCCGTAAAATGAAACTACCGCTCAATGAGAAGATGAAATACGTACAGAAACTCGTAGGATTGCACATGAGACCCATCGTCCTCGCCGAAGAGGTCGTTACCGACTCGGCCGTAAGAAGACTCTTGTTCGATGCCGGCGATGACATAGACGATTTGATGCTTCTTTGCGAATCGGATATTACCTCCAAAAACAGAGAAAAGGTGAAACGCTTCCGCGACAATTTCGAATTGGTGCGAACCAAACTGCGAGAAATAGAAGAAAAAGACAGCATACGCAATATGAAGCTCCCGATACGAGGAGAAGAAATCATGGAAACCTTCGGGTTACCGCCGTCCCGTCCCGTAGGTGAAATTTTATCGGCTATCAAAGAGGCCATACTCGACGGAAAAATTCCCAATGAATATGAACCGGCACGACTTTTTATGCTGGAAACCGCTGCAACAATGAATTTATTTCCGACAAAGAAATAATATAATATCAATTTTGCCGCAAATACAACACCAATAGTATACAAACAGATACATTTTTATCATTTTTATTGTAAAGTGAAAGTTTTTATAAGAAAATGCTTTCATTTTACGTATTTTGTATTATCTTTGCAACGAAATCAAAGAGAAAGATTACATATTTATAGGGACTTTCCAAAACTCAAAAAACATACTTATCAATGAAAACAACAGAAGTATTGAGCGAATTAAAACGCCGTTTCCCTAACGAACCGGAGTACCACCAAGCAGTGGAAGAAGTGTTATCGACTATCGAAGATGTGTATAACGAACATCCCGAATTCGATCGTTACAACCTGATCGAACGGTTGTGCATTCCCGATAGAATGTTTTCATTTCGGGTAACTTGGGTCGATGACAAAGGTCAAGTCCATACCAATATGGGATATCGTATCCAACACAATAACGCCATCGGTCCGTATAAAGGAGGAATCCGTTTTCACTCATCGGTCAATCCTTCGATCTTGAAATTCCTTGCTTTTGAACAAACCTTCAAAAATGCCTTGACTACTTTACCTATGGGCGGAGGGAAAGGCGGATCGGATTTCACCCCCAAAGGAAAATCGGACATGGAAATCATGCGATTCTGCCAAGCATTCGTTACCGAACTTTGGCGGCATATAGGCCCAGATACCGACGTACCCGCCGGTGATATAGGTGTAGGCGGTCGGGAAGTAAGCTACATGTATGGTATGTATAAAAAGCTGGCCCGCGAAAATACCGGGACATTCACCGGAAAAGGTCTTGAATTCGGAGGCTCACTTATTCGCCCGGAAGCCACAGGATACGGAAATGTATATTTCCTACTCGAAATGCTTAAAACCAAAGGAATAGATATTAAAGGGAAAGTAGTCACCGTATCGGGGTCGGGAAATGTCGCTCAATATACGGTGCAAAAACTTATCTCCCTCGGAGCCAAAGTTGTCACCATGTCCGATAGCGACGGTTATATCTACGATCCAGACGGAATCGATGAAAAGAAACTGGCTTACATCTTCGAACTGAAAAACCTCTATCGAGGACGCATTCGTGAATATGCCGAAGAATATGGCTGTAAATATGTAGAAGGAGGACGTCCGTGGGGAGAAAAATGCGACATAGCCATGCCTAGCGCAACACAGAACGAGCTAGATGGCGACGACGCCCGCACCCTGCTTGCCAACGGCTGTTTCGCCGTTTCGGAAGGTGCAAATATGCCTTCTACTCCCGAAGCTATCGAACAATTCCTCGCAGCCAAAATTTTATATGCTCCGGGTAAAGCCGCCAATGCAGGAGGTGTCTCGGTAAGCGGATTGGAAATGACACAAAACTCAATGAAAATAAGCTGGACAGCCGAAGAGGTAGACCAAAAACTGAAACAAATCATGCACGATATTCATGAACAGTGTACCCGCTACGGTAAAGAAAGCGACTCTTATACCAATTATGTGAAAGGAGCCAATATCGCCGGCTTCATGAAAGTAGCCAAAGCGATGATGGCACAAGGGATATTGTAAACAAGTAGATTTGCCAACCGACATAAAACTGAGAGTGTGTTCGTAAAACACACTCTCAGTTTTATTTTTAATATCTTACTTAAAATTTTCCTCCGGCCTCTTTTCCCGTCATTATTCAAACATCAGAATCACCTAAGCATAATATTCCTCCTTATAAAAAGTTTCTATAAAAAATATTATCTTCGCTATTCAAAACAAATCTAATTATGGCAAAGCAGCCCTATATTCAATCGCCGCTTAATTATATTGGAGGAAAATATAAAATACTTCCTCAAATATTACCACTATTCCCCAGTCGAATACGAACATTCGTCGACTTGTTTTGCGGAGGATGTAATGTAGGCATTAACGTTTCTGCCGATAGAACGATTTTCAATGACAATATTTCGTATTTGATAGATTTGTACAGAAAATTTAATGACACTCCTGTACAAGAAACGATGGATTATATCGAGCAGAGAATATCGGAATTTCAGTTATCGTTGACAAATGAAAATGGATATAGAGAATTGCGTAGGATATATAACGAACAGAAAAATCCATTGGATTTATTTGTCTTGACAGCTTATTCATTCAATCATCAGATCCGATTTAATAACTCTCACGAATTTAACATTCCGTTCGGTCGGGAACGTAGCTATTTCAACTCTACTATGAAATCCAATTTATATACTTTTCTAGATAGATTGCATACGAAAGATTTTATTTTTTCATGTACCGATTTCGACAAATTCGATTTTTCCGAATTATCAGAGAACGACTTTGTCTATTGTGATCCTCCTTATCTCATAACGACAGGAACATATAATGATGGAAAGAGAGGCTTTACCGGTTGGAACGAAAAGCAGGAATGCAAACTATTGAAAATATTAGACATGTTACATGAACGGGGTATCTCTTTTGCTCTTTCGAATGTCCTTATTCATAGAGGACGGAGAAATACTACTTTGTTAGAATGGATAGAGCATAGAGGGTACACAATTACTTATTTAAATAAAAATTATGCGAATTCCAACTATCAGATAATCGACCGTGAGAGCAAAAGCGAAGAAGTATTGATAACGAATTATCACCATGAAATACAGCAAGGAGTTTTATTTGAATGAGATATATAGGGAATAAGGAAAATGTAATACCTCGTATGTATGAAATATTGATACATAAAGGTATAGCGGGGAGGAGTTTATTTGATTTCTTTTCGGGAACAACCAGTGTATCTAAATTTTACAAACGATTGGGATATACAGTATCGTCTTCTGATTTTATGTATTTTTCATATTGTTTGCAAAAAGCCTATATTGAAAATAATTCCACGCCGACATTCGAGCGACTACTACCTTTACCGATTGTCTCGCCTTTGAAATCATGTGCGAGCCCACTTGATCGGGTTATTGCATACTTGAACGAATTAGAACCAGAGGAAGGTTTTATTTATAATAATTATACTCCCGAAGGAACTTATCATTTATCTCAGCCGAGAATGTATTTCAGCAATGAAAATGGGAAAAAAATAGATACTATCCGCCAACAGATTGAACGATGGAAAAATGACAATTTGCTTTTGGGAAACGAGTACTACATTCTTCTCGCCAGTCTTATAGAAACAGTTTCATTTTATGCGAATGTCGCAGGTGTTTATGCGGCATTTCAAAAAAAATGGGACCCGAGAGCAATCAAACCGTTCATATTGAGACCCATTGAAATTATTTCGAATAGACAGGAAAATAGAGCGTATCATGCCGATTCAATGAAAATTTTAAACCAAATAAACACAGATATTTTATATTTAGATCCGCCTTATAACGAGCGTCAATATGCTCCGAATTACCATATACTAGAAACAATCGCCCGATATGATAACCCAGAAATTCGGGGAGTGACCGGCATGCGAAACTATGATAGCCAAAAGTCTCGCTTCTGTAAAGCCTCTACTGCCTTAGAAGATTTGGATAAGGTGGCTCGGATTGCCACCTACGAATATCTCGTTTTGAGCTATAATTCAGAGGGCATTATGCCACAACACAATATTCTTGATGTATTGTCGCAATATGGCGAAGTGGAATTGGAACAATTTGAATATCTGCGATTTAAAAGCAATAATAATGGATTATCTAAAACAAAGAAGCATATTTGGGAACAATTATACATTTTGAGGAGACTATGAATGCGAAAAATTTGTGGATATTGACCGAAGAGAGACCTAAAAAAGAGGTCTTAAAAACAATTTTCGAATATTTTGCGAAAGATCATCAATGCGGATTTTTCGGAGATACATTGAGAATTATTCCTATACTGAACGAAAAACACGAGTTCGCTTTTATTTATGAAGTTATCGGTTTTACTTGTGCAAAAGTTAATCGGGTCTTTATAAAAACGATTTCGGGATATTCAAGTTTTGTGGATTTCCTCATTTTCTATCAAGATGCAATGCCCGTACAAACAGATACCCCTATTTATGCGATTGAAGAGACAAAAACCGATGATAAGGAAAGCCGGAATACCGGAGTATTCCAAAGATGTACTAAATTTGTTTTTGTAAAGCATTACTATCCTTCTGTCAAGATGATCATGCTATATGCCTTACAGGTTGAACAAAAGAAAGAACCTACACAAACCTATATCTTTGGGACTCGGCTTTTACTAACTTTCGGAGTAGAAATTCTTGGAAAAATATTAAATCCGAATGTGTTCAAACCTTTCACTTCGATCAATGACATTATAGCATTCAAACAAAACATGCGAAAAGCTCCCAAAGGGAACGTCCCGATTATAATATTTAAAGAAAACGATAAAATTTCCATTTCTGGGAGACTATACAAGAATAAAGGCCTTTCACATGACCCTAATATAGGTGCATTAAGTATTTTATCCGCAATCTTGCGAATGTTGGGTTGGACAAGAAAAATAGAAATAATCCGGCACGGATTATTACCACAACATGTAGGAGTGAGGAATAAATTCATACAAGTGGCTAATCTATTAAAGATCAAATTGGAGAACCTCGAAATTCCTCAAACCAACATGCCTGAATTCTATTGGAAATACGATACAACAGGAGAGAAGTTAGGAACTATTTTCATTCATATTATCGTTGAGAATTTCACAGAGGGGTATTCTATATTCGAGAATCACGCCGGATGCAAAAAAGGCTACTTTATGAAATCCGATGGCACGCCTATACCATTGGCAAAATATAATGACCGAAAAAAATATAAAGAGGGAGATAAAAAAGAGAAAATTGCTATTCCCGATTTAGTCTTGATCGATATATCTGAAAACGAAACGATTACAATCGAAGGCAAAAAATACCAGTTTAGGCAACAGGGAATAAGAGAATTGGAAGATTATGATTCTTTTGAAAAGCGATATTTAAAATATTATTATCCCGATTATAAAGTAGTGCGAACTGTCGTACTATACGGAAGCAGAGAAGAACGAATCATAGAAGCCCAAATCGGATTCCTTCTAAATAAAGATGGGAAATTGGTTTTGGGGATACAAGCTCCTTTATTATTTCGTCGGGCTATTGCTCACTTGTTGGATTATTGGAATTGATTATCAGAACGGATATCCGATAGCCAAGTGGAATGCGAGACTGTTTTTGAAAGAAGTCATATTATAATATCCTTTCTTTCCAGTGTCATAGGGCGCATGTATCCCGATACCTAAATCTCCCCGTAAAACAAGCATACCGATATCGTAGCGTAATCCTATACCTGTACCGAGGGCTATATCTTTGAGAAAAGTTTTCCGGTCGAGTTCTCCACCGGGACGTTTCGGATCTTTTTTCAATAGCCAGATATTCCCGGCATCGACGAATGCCGCACCGTGCAAATCGCCCCAAATGGGAAAACGGTATTCGATATTCGCTTCGAGCTTGAAAGTACCTGTCTGGTCGAAATATCCGTCGACATCGTCTTTTGCCGGAATATAACTTCCGGGACCGAGCGAACGTATAGTAAAAGCCCGTATGCTGTTCGCACCTCCGATATAAAATTGTTCGCTGTACGGAACTTCTTTGGAATTTCCGTATGCATGTTCCGCACCTATAAACAACCGGGTCGCCAACCAGTGTTCGGCACGGAAACGGTGATAATATTTCATTTCGGCACTTCCCTTTACGAATTGAGAAAAACTGCTGCCAAAGATATGTTTCTCCCCATGCTGTCCAAAAAGCGAGGTTATCCCGCTAAGGATATTTCCAGCCGACATTCCCATGAACTGCCAGATAAAGCGATTATCCACTTCCCGGCCGTATGAGGTGTCGTAAGTATAGGTGTAACTCGAAGACGGAATGAACTGATCTCGGAAACTGAGGGCAATGGCCGGATTCTCTTCCATCGTTTTATCGAACGATTCGGTCGTATTGAGCAGTTTTGTATATACCAACTTGAATGGCGTAACCGAGTGTCCGGCCCGCAAGGAGGTACGATAGTCGTATGACATCGAACCGTTGAAAGAGACCATACGAAAATAATGAGGCCGATTCATCAAGTTTGCCCCCAATTGGAACCGAGTATAAGCGGGATATTTTCGGGTACGGGGTAATTGCGGTAGAAATCCCGGCACGATACGGGGATAAGTTAATGAAGAATTCAAACCCACTTCGTAAGAGTTGAATAACGAAGCCTTACCATGCTGCGAACCTCCGCCTGTCTGCCACTCATAACTCCCGTTGAGTTTGACCGAAAGTTTTTCACCGCCCCCGAACACGTTGTTGTGATTAATACCGAAAATAAGTCCCGGGCCTATATAGCTGTTCGATTTAGACGAAACATTGGCTTCTATGGTCGCTTCGAGCGGCACGTCGAACGTCGCCTGTATCGTTACATCGAGGGAATCTTTTCGCATCAATGAATCGAGAGGGGTTACTTCGACAGCGACAGTACGGAATATTCCTAACCGCCCAAGATTGGATTGTGTCTCATTTTGGGTCGCAATCGAATAGATTTCGCCCGGTTTGAAAGTGATATTTTTGGGTAATACCCATTTTTTCAATCGTATAGGCTTGTAATAAGCGACAGTCATGCGAGGGTAGCGAATGGTATCGGGAGTTCCGTCGCCGGTGGCACGGTTGAGTCGAACTGTTACACCTCCCACATAATAAGGTTTGAGCGCTTGTGCCGGAATCCCTTTTTTCAGCGTCATTCTCAACGCCACTTTACCCGGAGACAACGTAGTGTCGGCAAGGTATTCGATGTATTCGGGGCGGAAATAAAAATATCCGTTATTTCTCAGTGCGGTAGTAATTCGGTTTCGCTCGAAAGATAAAGAATCGAGGCAATAACGGTCGCCCTTTTGTAAAATCGAGGAACTATTTATACTGTCGATAAACCGAGTTACCGGACTCGTAGGAGCCGGTAATTCTATGGTATCGAGCGTATAGGCTTCGGGGACTTCGATTCGATATTTAATGCGGGCTTTTTTAGGGTTCCGTTTGTTGTATATCAATTCATAATCGGCTTTCGCTCCGAAATATCCGTTATTTCCGAGAATGTCTTTGACTACCCTCATACGCAATTCGGGCTGTACGGTCGAAACAAGTACCGGCTCCTTGGCCAACTTCTCGTATATCCAGTGCTTCACCCCTTTTTCCCGCTTGGGTTCCATGTAATTCCACACCCACAAACCTATGGGAAACGGCGTGCGGATATAAGGAGAGAACAAAGGATTGTTGGGTGCGACGGAGAGAGTAGATCGAACGTCCGATGCAGCTGCATCGGCGATTTTCACACCTGAGTCGGGTATGATTTCCATTTTCTTTACGCCGGTATACAATACTTCATCATCGGCAATACGCTTTGTCGTGGAACAGCCAATCAGTATCAGCAATAGAAAAGCGGCGGTAAATACATTTCGGAATACTTTTTTCATAGGTTCACCCCCTTTCTGCTTTTCCGTGGTCGAAATAGCTCCATCAGATTGAGCAGCCTTTTCTTAACGACAAAACCGACACCGGTTTGAGTGATCTCTCCTTCGAGAATACTTTCATATCCCGTATGCCGGAATATTTTAATATACATGTTATCCCTTTGATTCAAATAATATTCGAGGGAAATGTCGTCTATGAAGTTCTCTTTGAAATTGACATCTGCGTTGTCGTCCGGGCTGAGGCTTCCGCCGATGACGACTTTCACCCTATTGTTAAACAGACTTTTAGCCGCCCTATAAGAATAATCGGTGCGGGTATTCACTCCCGAAGCATCGGTGTAGGAATTAATATCGAAAGACAAATCGATACCTTTCAAGTTATCCTGAGCCCATTGGTTCAATTCTTTTTGCAAGAATGCGTTAAGCGGATTACCCAACAGATCGGATTTCGTAGTCGACGTTCCGGGACCGGTATATGTATTATAAATGAGCAGGCTCATGGCTTGCGAAGCCCGTTGCTCGGCCGTGAGCGATGTCAACTGATTTTGCAGAGTGAGGTCTTCGGGTGCGGAAAGGTCGAAAGAAACAGACAAATTTTCCAATGAATTTTTAATGATGATACTGATGTCAAAATTGACTTGCCGGGTATTTTTCTCCTCCTCGGAGATAGTCGTGCGTACGGTCTCGACAGCTGTAATAGACATTTGAGGATCGGCGATATCACCGTTCCAAGACACATAGCTTCCGTCTTGAATTTTAAACAATTTTTCCGATATGATAGGCGGGTTGTAGCGGACGAAACCTCCGGTGAGATTGTATCGACCGGTGAAACGGCTGTCGCCCAACGTATTCATGGTATAGGCCAATTCCCCTCCGCCTTGAAGGTCTATCCGATTTTTTCCGTCCACCGAAAGATTCACACCCATTTTAACAGTGGGAGCAATGTTGATATTAACCAATATATCCATGCCCAACACACTGCTCTTTTGCAAAGTATCTTCTTCGGCTATTTCAGTACTGTCGTTGAACGAAACGAATGTAACGATATTGTTCTCTTGTTGTTGAAGAGCGAAAGGAGAATCTTGCATAACGTAGGTAACTTCCGTTCCCGTGAGCAACCCTACATTTCCCCGAATTTTCAGAGCATCAAGCGGACCGTTTACCGCCATATCCATATCTGCGATAACCGAACCGTAAACAGTCGCTTTCGTACTTCTCGCCGATTTAACCGGTTGGAAAGCCGATGCATATAATCTCAAATCGGTAACGATTTTATCTAATTTTTTGAAATCGATATTTCCATCGATGTGCAGTGGATTTTTATTCGCTCCCGTGATCTCATAATTGTCGAATTGCAAAACATTTTGTTCCACTCGAATCTGACTTTGAGGAAATTTCAAAGTAGCTCCCATCGATTTAGAATTAGCCACGGCTTCTTCCATCTGTATGTAACCATTCAGGAGAGGCGTATCGGTACTACCCGTAATTCCCATTTTCCCATTCAAATAGCCTTGTAATTGTGCCATCTCGGAAGGGAGGAACGGATTGGCTGTCGCCAACGGGAACTCATCTATGGACAAGTTTAACCGAACGGTATTTTCTGCTTGATTGTCAAGAAGCCCGTTCAACGTCAATACTTTCTTATCGTCTATTTCCAAATCGGCTTGTGCTTCCTGACGACCCAAAGAGTCTAATTGATAATCGACGTTCAGATTAAAATTTCCCACACGTTGTTTCCCATAATATAAATCACCAATACCCATACTACCGGATATTTCCGTCGCACTCTGCGGAAAGTTTACCAGCAAGTCGGCAGAAATACTTCCGTCGATTTGAGGAGAAAATGGCGATAAAGCCAACCACGGAGCTATCTCCATACCGTTTATATCAACTTTCAATGCCTCTTGGTGAGAGAAATCATGTGATTGTTCGTTGTGTAAAGTCTTGATAATAAAATGCCGATCCTCGTGAGTGAGAGCTATGTTGGCATCGAAATGTCGCCCATAGTGGTAGGCAAAAAAATTGTCGGGATTCAATGTCCACGTTTCAAAGCCGATAATCGGATTTTTAGGGAAAAACGACACTTGAATCAATGAATCTAAAAAATCGGCTTGGCAACCTATTCGGAATCCTTCTTGTCCTTGTCTGTTTTTTTGCACACAAAACAATTTAGTCGTATTCCCGGAGAGGAATCCGTTAAGGATTACAGAGGCTAATTGATCGAGGTTTCCGGGCTTGTTGCCGACTTGAAGAGAGTAATATAATCTTTCCTCCTTTT
>ENA-OROD01000563-OROD01000563.1-human-gut-metagenome-genome-assembly--contig:-NODE-563-length-35641-cov-5.336424_pt1 | contig 35641 bp, 29 predicted proteins | sample MGYA00242123_ERZ509038 | MGnify/ENA primary metagenome ERZ509038 (study PRJEB26280, sample SAMEA2338719) | human gut metagenome | biome: human gut; feature: human-associated habitat; material: faeces... | reverse complement strand
GGCGAACGCCAGCGAGCCGACGCCGCGCGCGAGACCGTAGTTTATATGTATGCCGCGCAGCTCCATGAGGTTATACAGCTGCGTGTTGACCGGATTTATGCAGACCTCAATCGCTATATATAGTGTGTATATCACGGCGACAGCTGTGCCGTGCCCGGGTATCAGCGCGAAGGCAGCAAGCAGCACAAGCTCGAAAAGCTGCAATGCCCAGAGCGCGTGGTATACCGTGAGGCGCTTCGAGCTGTCAAGCCGCTCGGCGAGCATAGGCGAGAGGATGAAGCCGCAGATGTTGCCGGCGGCAATTATTCCGCCAAGCTCCGCGTTCGAACAGCCGCGCGCCTGAAGCATCACAGCGCCGAAGCTGAACGCTACGCAGAAGCCCATCCAGTATCCGGCCTGTACGAACGCGTATTTTATGTTTAGTTCTCTTGATGATGTTTCCATAGCAGCACTCCGTTCCAGAGACTATAATTATATCATCATCGATGGGGAATGTAAATGAGGTACTGCGATGCGCCAATGCCCAGTCTTTGCCGCATCGCGCCGCCCCTTCTATGGGAAAGGGGTCGCCGGAGGGGAGACGCTGGCAGAGGGGAAAAGAAAGTATGCACCGAACAAACAAAGAATGGGACGGAAGATGCCGTCCCATTCTTTACATACAATATGTAAATGATAATATGTAAATTACATTATGTTAATCTAACGTCGATCACGGCCTGCGGGATTTGTCGAATCCGCCGCCCATGTTGCCGCCCATGCCGCCGAAACCTCCGGCGGGGACGTTCGACGCGGAGCCCATATGCGCTTCACTCTGGGTGAAGCTCTGGGACGCGCTGCCGTAGCTGAGGGTATATTCGCTGCCCTCCGAAAGCTCCGGACAGCTCACGACGATGCAGGAATAGTCGTCCGCGGGGGTGTAGCTGAGTAGCACATTTCCGCTTGCGTCGGTGAGCCTGATCTCGCCGCTGCCGTTGAGGCTTATCATCGCGGAGCACTGGCTGCCGTCGCTGAAATTCTGGCTCATGCCGCCCATGTCGCAGGCCACGACGATGCCGCTGCTGATCGTGCCGCTGCCGTTATAGTCCAGGGCGCCGTCGCCGCCATTGCACGGGCCGGAGATATAGACCTCGCCGCCGCTGATGACCAGATCACCGTTGGAGTCTATGCCGTCGCCCTGCGCGTTGATGCGCACCGTGCCGCTGCTGATCGTGACGAGACAGCTGCTGTCCGCGGCGAACGGATCGTCTCCGCCGCCGAAGCCGCCTCCCATTCCGCCGGGCATGTTGGTCGGGGCATCGGGCATGTCAGCCGGAGCTTCGGGCGCGCTTCCGGACGCGGTGCCTGTATCCCCGCTGCCGTCCGGCTTCTCGGGAGGAGTGCCGCCGTCGGGCTTTTCGGGCGGATCGCCGCTCATATCGGTGACACCGCCGGCAGACTCTGCGGGAGTGCCGTCAGTGCCATCATGGGCGCTGTCGCTGCTGCCGTTCGCGGCGTTGATACCGTCGTCGGAAGAGGTGATGTCGATCGTGCCGCCGCTGATATCGACGGTGACGCCCTCAAGCCCCTCATAGCACAGTGAGATGGTGATACTGCCGCCGCTGATGCTCAGCGCGGCGTCGCTGTGGACTCCGTCGTCCGCGGCGCTGATCTCCATGTTGCCCGCGAGAAAATCAAAGTCGCCCGAGCAGTGACATGCGTCGTTGCCGGAGGAGAGATCAAAGCTGCCGCCCGCAATATAGATGAAGCCCTTGTCGCTGTCCTCGTCATTGTCGGAGTCGAGACAGTTTTTGCCCGCGGTGACGACAAAGCTGCCGTCCGCAATGCGGATGCTGTCATTGCCGGATATGCCGTGGTTCGCGGCCTGTATCATGTAGCTGCCGCCGGTGAACACAAGGTCGTCCTTACTGACGATGCCGTGCCCCTTTGCGCTGCTGACGCTGAGCGAGCCGCTGCCGTTGAAGCTTATGTCGCAGCGGGCGAATATCGCGGCATCAACGTTTGCGTAGTCGTCCTCGGCGGAATCGCCCGCCGCGCTGATGCCGTTTTCGCTGCCGTCCGTGAGCGTGACGAACACCTTGTCGGCGCTTATCACGTACAGCGCTGCCGCGCTCTGGCTCGCGATGTGCGCACCGTTGAGAATAAGGTGCAGCTTCGCGTCCTCAGGCGCGTTTATTATGACGCTGCCGTCGGTAAGCGTACCGCTAAGGACGTAATCCCTGGCCTCGGTGAGAGTGATGTCACCGGTCTGCGCGTCGAGATCAATGTACTGCGCGGCGGCCTCGTCGTAGTCCGTGCTGCTGTCGCGTTTGGTGAACATGCTGGAGTCGACAGCGGCGGTTTCAACGGAAGCCTGAAGCTCCGTCGCCGTCGGGGATGGGGTTTCCGCAATGGTTTCATTGCTGCCGCAGGCGCTGAGGGAGAACAGCATTGCTGCGGATACTGCGATGGAAAGTGCTTTTTTCATGGTAAATCCCTCCTGATGCTCAGATGATATCATCCGGGCTTCGGGAGGGATAGCGGTTTTTATGAAAATTTATCGGATATTTTTTGAATGCCGCTCACTCGGTGAAGTGAATGTGGTTGTTTATGTGATCCTGGCAGAAGCAGTGATATCCGGCGCACTTCGAGCAGTAGCGGAACTCAAGATCGGGATAGTCGGTGTCTGTGCGGCCGCACACGGCGCACTTATGGGTGTAGAGCTTGTCGCGCTGCTCCTGACGTATGCGCCGCGATTCGCGCCGGAAGTTTACGGTGTTCGCGCTGGGCTTGTGTATCTTCGCCGCATGAAACAGATCGCCGCCGCAGAATATCATAAAGTTCAGCAGCGCCACGACGGGGAGCATGTTGAGAGGAAAGCTGGTGGTGAAGATATTTATAAGGAAGAACGCGGCGTTGACGTAGGCGAGCCACTTTATCTTGACCGGGATGATGAAGAACAGCAGTATGGTCATGTCCGGGTAGAGCGTCGCAAAGGAGAAGAACATCGAGAAATAGATGTATGTCGCCGTGATGTTCAGGCTAACGCCGGAGACAAAGTAGACGATGAAGGCGAATATCTCGGAGAGAATGACGCCGGAGAAGAAAAATATCGTGAACTGCGGCGTACCCCAGTAGCGCTCCAGCGTGTTGCCGATGAGATAATAAAAATAGAAAGCGAACAAGGCGAGAAAATCAAAGCTGACGGGGTAGAATATGAAGCTGATGAGCCGCCAGACCTGCCCGTGCAGAATGGCGGCAGGGGAGAACGACAGGTAGTTCATCAGAACGGGATTGACAAGACTCAGCAGCCAGAATACGACGTTTCCGCCGACGATGTATTTCATCAGGTTCGGGATGCCGAAGTTCGGGTGCTTATTGCAGAAGCGATAGACATAGTCCATGGGCTTTTTCATATAGAGTTCCTCCTTGGGAATGCAGGTCGTTTCACGCGCAGGGTGTGCGCCATGTGAAGAGTATATATAAATATACCCTTATTTTAAGCTCAAGTCTATGAAAATTTTGTTAAAGGCGAAAAATTATCTTTATGTTTCGGTAACATTGTGTTATTATGAGACTTGTCATATTATGTTTACCGGAGATTTTTCTGATGATAGATAACAATGAGATAAAAAATGAGCTTATTGAAGGCCGCAACGCCGTTATCGAGGCGCTGCGCGCAGGCCGCGCGATAGACAAAATATTCATCGCCCGCGGCGACGTGGACAAGACGCTGGGACACATCGCGTCCAAGGCGCGCGAGAAGGGCATAGTCGTCGTGGAGAGCGACCGGCGCAAGCTCGACTTTATGAGCCAGACCAAGGCGCATCAGGGCGTCATCGCCGTGTGCGCCGTGCGCGACTACTGCTCGATCGAGGATATTCTGGCGCTCGCGGCAGAGCGCGGAGAGCCGCCGTTCGTCATCGTGTGCGACGAGATAAGCGACCCGCACAACCTCGGCGCGATAATCCGTACCGCGGAATGCGTCGGCGCGCACGGCGTCGTGATACCGAAGCGCCGCTCCGCGGGGCTGACCGCGATAGTTGACAAGGCGAGCGCCGGTGCGGCGGAGCATATGCTCATCGCCCGCGTCGCGAACCTGCCCGCCGCGATAAAGACGCTCAAGGACAACGGACTCTGGATATACGGCACCGCCGCCGGAGGTCAGAACGGCCTCTGGACGACCGATTTCACCGGCGCGCTCGCGCTTGTGATCGGCTCCGAGGGCGACGGGATGGGGCGACTTGTGGCTGAGAGCTGCGATTTTATCGTGAGCCTGCCGATGAAGGGGCAGGTCAGCTCCCTCAACGCCAGCGCCGCCGCCGCGATAACCATGTACGAGATACTCAGACAGCGCATGGGCTGAACCGCGGCGAAACTTCACCGACATTTTTCTCCATAGTCGGGGGTTTACATATACAGTAAGGGATAGATTTGATGGATAACTGGAACGAAGAGATAGATCTCGAAGCCATACTCCGCGAATACGGCGGCGAGCAGGACGTGACGTTTCCCGAACCGGAAGCGGACGCCGCGGAAGCTGCCGAACCAAAATTCGAGTTCCCGCACGAGATAGGTGAGCGCGGGGAACCGGACTTTGACGCGTTCAATCTCTCATTCGACACGGAACCGGAGGACGACGTGCGCGTCTATTCTCCGAGCCCCGCGGCAGACGCGGAGGACGAGGACGACGTAAGGATATACTGTCCCGGCAGCGGCGCGAAGAGCTTCGCGGCCAGCGCCGATACGGACGCGGAGGAGATAGAGTTTGACCCGCGCTTCAATCTCGGCGGCAAAAAGAAGGACACGGAGCTGTCGTTCAACGGGAAAAGCGTTGACCTGAGCGCCGACTACGACTATGCGCCGCCCCTGCCGCATGACGCGGACTTCGTCTCCGCCTATGCGGGAGCCGACTCCGCGGAGGAGCCGGAGGATGAAGCGCCGCGCGGATTTTTCCGCAGACTCGTGGATAAGCTCGATCAGGCTTCGCTGGGCAAGCCGCGTATAAAGCGCCGCCGCCGCACGGACGACGCATTTGCCGCTGCCGCGACGGCATACGACCTTTCGGAGGATCAGTATGAGCGCCGCGCCAGCGCCTATGAGGCGGCGGAATCGGAACAGGAATACGAGGACGATGCGTACGAGCCGGAGGAGCCCTCGTACGAGGCGGTGTATCAGCCGCAATACGGCGAGGCTGACGAAGCCGCGGACGAATACGAGGACGACGCCCCGGCGGAGACGGACTATGCCCCGCCCGAGGAGACGCCCTGGCAGGAGCCGGAGTTCGACTTTGCGAAGTACGACGAGCCGCAGCCCGAACCGGAGTCGACCCAGCCGCCCGAGGAGCGGTCGCCCTATGAGTTTGACAGCTTCAACGCGTTTGACCCCGCCGGTGCGCACCGCACGGATGACGACGGGTACGCCGAGGGCTTCGTGGACTACGATCTGGGCGACGATTATGCCGAAAAGATCGACTATGAACGTCCGGAGTCGGAGTTCAGGGAGAAGGAGGACTTCTTCCCGTCAAGCTTCAAGGAATACATATTCTCCGTCATAACCACGCTGCTTTACCGCCTGCGCGGCGGCAGGGGCAGCTCGCTGACGATGGAGGACGAGCCGGAGGAGCTTGGGGCGGAGGTCAGCCCGCTCAACGCGTCAAAATATTATGCCAGCTTTACGAATTCATTGCGGCTGCGCCTGCGAGTGAGTCTTATAATGCTGGTCGTGATGATATGGATAACCGTGGGACTGCCCGTCCCCGGCATGCTGAAGGATTATAAGTGCGCGTCCGCGGCGCTGCTCGCAATGCAGCTTACCGTGTCGCTGCTCGCGCTGGACGTCGTGACGACGGGAATAATGAATCTCGTACGCGGCAAGCCCGGCGCGGAGACGCTGGCGGTGTTCTCCTGCTTCCTTACGGGGGCGGATGCGCTGGTAGTCTCGCTCGGTAATATCTCAAGCCCGCACGTCTCGCTCTGCTGCATCTCCACGCTCTCGCTCATCGGCGCGCTCGCAAGCTCGCTGATAAGCTGCCGCGGGATGCGCAAGGCGCTGCGCGTACCGGCGATAGGCCGCCGCGCGTACACCGTGACCGGTGAGATGGACGTCAAGGCGCATGAGATAACGCTGCTCAAGTCGCTGCGCCCGTTCTCCGGCTTCGTCCACAGGACGGAAGAGGCCGCGCCCGACGAGGAGATATTCCAGAAGGCGGCGCTGCCGCTGATGTTCGCGGCGCTGCTGCTGGCGATAATCGTCGCCGCGGTCAAGAAGAGCTTCGGCGACCTGATATTTATCTATTCGGCAATCTTCTCCCCCGGAGTGCCCATTGCGGCGCTGCTGTGCTTTGCGCTGCCGTTCCTGCTCGGCTCGCTGCGCATCTTCTCCAGCGGCGCGGCGATAGCGGGCTGGTCCGGGCTGAGCGACATCGGCCGCAGCAAGAACCTCATCGTTACCGACCGCGACCTCTTTCCTGAGGGCAGCGTTGAGCTTGAAAATGTGCGCATCTTTGCCGACGGTGATCCGGAGCGCATAATCTCCTTCGCGGGGAGCATGATATGCGCGGCGGGATGCAGTGTCAGCGAAGTGTTCGGCAAGCTGATGGAGGATAACGGCTATACCACATGCAGGATAGATAACTTTGAGTATCTATCCGGCGGCGGTATGAAGGGCATCATCGACGGCAGCGTCGTCATCTGCGGCAGCACGGAGCTGATGCGGCTCATGAACGTGCGCGTGCCGTACAGGCTCGTCGGCAAGACATCGGTGCTGCTGGCCATAGACGGCGTGCTCTACGGCATCTTCAACGTCAAGTACACCCCGCTGCCTCAGGTGCGGCAGGCGCTGATAAATCTCATCCGCTCCGACCGACACCCGATATTTGCGATACGCGACATCAATATCAACCCCGAAATGCTGGCGAAGACCTTTGACATCGCGACCGACGGCTACGATTTCCCGCCGTACGTGGAGCGGTTCAAGATATCCGCCGCGGCGCCGGGGGAGGACAGCAAGATCGCGGCGGTCGTATGCCGCGAGGGGCTCGGGCCGCTCACGCATGTGGCCGAGACGGGACGGAAAATGTACCTTGCCGTGCGCGCAAATCTGGCGGTGACGCTGGCGTCGTCGCTGCTTGGTCTGCTGCTGGTGTTCATAAAGCTTATCTCCACCGGAACGGTAAGCCCCGTGTTCCTGCTGGTGTATATGCTGCTCAGTGCCGTGCCGGTCGCCGTGATAAGCGTGGCGGAGGGCTGAGAGCACCACGTTTGTGCCATTTTTTCTTAATTTTAATATTGCCAAGGCTAAAGCCTTAGTGTATAATAAATTGATTGCTGATTAAATTTTGCAATTAAAATTTGCATCTTAATATATTCTGACAGAGAGGAAGCAACACATGAGCTACGAAACCAAGAACATCCGCAATATTGCCCTGCTGGGTCATGGCAATAACGGCAAAACCAGTCTGGCCGAGAGTATGCTGTACGTCACCGGCGCTATCGACCGTCTCGGCAAGGTCTCCGACGGCAACACCGTATGCGACTACGACGCAGAGGAAATCGCCCGCCAGATAACCATCGCCACCTCCATTGCTCCCGTCAGCTACGACGGCTGCAAGATCAACGTATTGGACTGCCCCGGCTTCTTTGACTTTGTCGGCGACGCGCTGTGCGCGCTGCGCGCGGTCGAGGCCGGTATGATAGTCACCTCCGCGAAGGACACGGGCGAGAGCATTCCCGTCGGTGCACAGCGCTGCTGGAACTACCTCAAGGCAGCTTCCCTGCCCGTCATGTTCACCATCTCCAAGTGCAACGAAGAGCACGGCGACTACTTCAAGGCTCTTGAGACACTGAAGGGCAAGTACGGCTCCATCGTCTGCCCTGTCACCATCCCCACCTCCGACGGTACCGGCGTTATCGACCTCGTCCACAACGTTGCCTACATTACCAAGGGCAGCAAGACCGAGAAGGGCGCAGTCCCCGCGGCAGATGCCGACCATGTTGAGGAGCTTCGCGCAGAGCTTATGGAAGCCGCCGCAGGCGCTACCGAGGAACTCATGGAGAAGTTTTTCGAGACCATGGAGCTTGAAGAGGCTGACATCGTCGAGGGGCTGAAGGCCGGTATGAAGGATCGTTCCGTCGTTCCCGTCTTCGCAAGCGATGCAATGACCAACGTCGGCACCGTTGCAATGCTCCAGGGCATCGCCGACTACTGCCACGCACCCGTCGAGAAGAACGACGGCGTGACTGGCTTCGTATTCAAGACCGTTTCTGATAAGTTCGGCAAGTTCAGCTTTGTGAAGGTCGTCTCCGGCAAGATCACCGCCGGCATGTCCCTCTACAATCTCCGCGCTTCCTCCAACGACAAGCTCGGCCGTATGTACACCATGTGCGGCAAGAAGAGCACCGAAGTCACCGAAGCCTGCTGCGGCGATATCGTCGCCGTCGGCAAGATGGATTGGAAGACCGGCGACACCGTGACCGACAACAAGAACGGCACCGAGCTGCCCGCGATCGAGATCCCCGAACCCTGCTACTCCATGGCTATCTCCCCTAAGACCAAGGGTCAGGACGACAAGGTCGCCGCGGGTCTTGCAAAGCTCAACGAGGAGGACATCTCCTTCACTCTCGTCAACAACGCCGAGACTCACCAGATGGTCGTTTCCGGCGCAGGCGATATCCAGATCGGCGTTCTCTGCTCCAAGCTCAAGAACCTCTACAATGTCGAGACCGAGCTCAAGCCCGCCCGCGTCGCATACCGCGAGAAGATCAAGGGCAAGGTCGAGGCACACGGCCGTCACAAGAAGCAGTCCGGCGGTTCCGGCCAGTTCGGTGACGTTTGGATCCGCTTCGAGCCGCAGGATGAGCAGGACGACATGATCTTCGCCGAGGAAGTCTTCGGCGGCTCCGTCCCCAAAAACTTCTTCCCCTCCGTCGAAAAGGGCCTGCGCAACGCGGTCGTCAAGGGCGTTCTCGCCGGATACCCGCTGGTCGGCCTGAAGGCTACTCTGTACGATGGCTCCTACCATCCCGTTGACTCCAACGATATGGCCTTCCAAACTGCCGCCCGCCTTGCATATCAGGACGGTATCCCCAAGGCCAAGCCCACCATCCTTGAGCCTATCGGCCAGCTCTTCGTCACCATTCCTGACGAGTACCAGGGCGCCATCATCGGCGACATCAACTCCAAGCGCCGCGGCACCATGATGGGCTCCATGCCCGCTGAGGACGGCATGACTACCATCGAGGCCGAGGTTCCCCTCGCCGAGATGACCTCATACACCATCGACCTGCGTTCCATGACTCAGGGTGCCGGTTCCTTCACCTGCAAGTTTGTCCGCTACGAGGAAGCTCCCGGCAACGTGCAGCAGAAGGTCATCGAAGAGGCAAAGGCTCTGGCAGAGCAGGAGTAAGCTCTTAATTTCAAAAATGATCCGGCGGACTGGCAACAGTCCGCCGAGTTTTTAGAGGCAGTTTTTTGACCGATGCGGCAGGGCCGCATGGAGGATTTTTATGATGGGCAAACTTACCGGACTGAAGGATACGCTTTGGGCGATCGGCATAGGAATATGCCTCGTCGCGGTGCTCTTTGGGCTGATCTTCGCCATGGCGCACGGCTACGGCGGCAGCAGCGAGAAGCCGGGAGTCGATCTCGGCGCGGCGACGAACATCAAGGACGAGGGCACTGCACAGCAGGCGCCGCTCGCGCCGGGCGAGCTGAACGAACTGAAGGAGACAAAGAATGCCGGACAGGACTATCTCGCAAGCCTGACCTTCATCTGCGACAGCACCATGATCGGGATGCGCGACTACGGAATGCTCTCCGGCGGCAGCGCGAATACGCAGGTCTGGGGCAGCACCGCGGGCACCATACCCATCGAGAGCCTTTCGTCCTGCGTCATCAAATATCCGGCCGACGGCTCTGAGATATCCGCAGCAACTGCGGCGATGATAGCCCAGCCAAAGCTGCTCGTGCTGTGCGTCGGCAATGACGGGCTGGCCTCCGCATCGGAGGAAGCGTTCCGCGCGGCGTACAAGGGACTGATCGATTCCATCCGCTCCGCAAGTCCGGACACGAAGATAATTGTCTGCTCTCTCCTGCCCGTGACCGAGAATTACACCGGCGCGGACGGACTTACGAACGTGGCCGTCGCGCAGGTGACAACGTGGCTCAAGCAGGTCTGCACCGAGGCAAGCGTCTATTACGCGGATATCTCCTCCGCCCTGACGCTGAACGGCTCGCTCGCATCGGAGTATTCGACCGGCGACGGACACGCGCTCAGCAGCGCCGGATGCAGCAAGGTTCTCGAATACCTCAGCACTCACGCCGTGGGCTGACAAAAGCTGATAATAAACAAATCATCCGTATGATTATCATACGGATGATTTGTTTTGTGTCAGGACAAATATAGAGGCAAATATAGTGGAGACTTGATTATTTAACGCTGAACAGGATGTCACCGTAGGAGGGGTACGGCCAGTACTCGGCGGAGGTGTGTGTCTCAAGCTCGTCTACGACGATGCGCAGCTCGTTCATTGCGGAGAACACAACGTCCTTGTAATACTTTGCCTGTTCGAGCGTACCCTCGACATCCTTCACGCCCATGACCGCGTACTCAAGCTCGCGGGTCTTCTTGACAGCGGCGGCAGTCAGTGCGCTGATGCGCGCGGCAAGATCGGTCTCGAAGCTGCAGTCGATGTCGGCGCTGAGCGCTTTCTTCGCAAGTGCGGTGTCGGTCAGCTCCTTGGAGTATGCGCTGACGGCGGGGAGAATATCCTTCCAGACCATGTCGAGCATCGTCTGCGCCTCGATGTGCAGCACCTTGCAGTAGCCATCAAGCTTTATCTCGTAGCGGGCGTGCAGCTCGGTGGGGGAGTAGACGCGGTGGCGGGTGAACAGCTCAACGTTCTTGTCGGCGAGGTAGTAGGGGACGCAGTCGGGCGTGGAGCGCAGGTTCAGCAGTCCGCGGCTCTCGGCCTCGTGGATCCAGGACTCGTCGTAGCCGTTGCCGTTGAAGATGATGCGCTTGTGCTTTGCGATGACGGACTTTATCAGATCGTGCAGGTCAGCCTCAAAGTCGGTGGACTTCTCCAGAATGTCCGCGTACTGACGCAGCGACTCGGCAACGGCGGTGTTGATGACGACGTTCGCACCGGAGATGGACGCGGAGGAGCCGAGCATACGGAACTCAAACTTGTTGCCGGTGAAGGCGAACGGGGAGGTGCGGTTGCGGTCGGTGGTGTCCTTCGGGAACTTCGGCAGGACGTGAACGCCGACCTTGATGAGCTCCTTCTCCTTACTGCCGTAGGGAATGTCGTGCTCGATGGCGGTGAGAATGTCTTCAAGCTCGGTGCCGACGAACATGCTGACGATGGCCGGAGGCGCTTCGTTCGCGCCGAGACGGTGATCGTTTGCAGCGGAGGTGACGGAGATGCGGAGCATGTCCTGATAATCATCGACGGCCTGAATGACTGCGCAGAGGAACAGCAGGAACTGTGCATTCTCGTACGGCGTCTCGCCCGGCTCGAGCAGGTTCACGCCGGTATTGGTGACGAGCGACCAGTTGTTGTGCTTGCCGCTGCCGTTGACGCCCGCGAAGGGCTTCTCATGCAGGAGGCAGACCATGTCGTACTTCTTTGCTATCTTCTGCATCAGCTCCATGGTGAGCTGGTTGTGGTCGGCGGAAATGTTGGTGGTGGTGAAGAAGGGCGCCAGCTCGTGCTGTGCGGGGGCAACCTCGTTGTGCTCGGTCTTGGCCATGATGCCGAGCTTCCACAGCTCCTCGTTCAGCTCCTTCATAAATGCGGAGACGCGGGGCTTTATCGTACCGAAGTAGTGATCTTCAAGCTCCTGACCCTTGGGCGGCTTCGCGCCGAAGAGGGTGCGGCCGGTGTACATCAGGTCTTTGCGCTTCTCGTAAACGCTCTTGTCGATGAGGAAATATTCCTGTTCGGGGCCGACGGTGGTGCGGATGGAGGTGACGTCGTCGTTGCCGAAGAGCTTGATGACGCGCATGCCCTGACGGTTGATGGCCTCCATGGAACGCAGCAGCGGAGTTTTTTTATCCAGCGCTTCGCCGCCATAGGAGCAGAACGCGGTCGGGATGCAGAGCACGTTGTCTTTTATAAATGCGTAAGAGGTGGGGTCCCATGCGGTGTAGCCGCGGGCCTCAAAGGTGGCGCGCAGGCCGCCGGAGGGGAAGCTGGAGGCGTCAGGCTCACCCTGTATAAGCTCCTTGCCCGAAAATTCCATGATGACCTTGCCGCCTTCCACGGGGGAGATGAAGCTGTCGTGCTTCTCGGCGGTGATGCCGGTCATGGGCTGGAACCAATGGGTGAAATGGGTGGCGCCCTTTTCGATAGCCCAGTCCTTCATGGCGTTTGCGACTACGGTCGCGGCGGAGCTGTCAAGACGCTTGCCGTCCTGAATGGAACGCTGCACCTGCTTGAATACGTCCTTGGGGAGCCGTGCGCGCATAACGGAGTCGTTGAAAACCATGGAGCCAAAAAGTTCGGTGACAGTGTTCATGTTCATACCTCTCATATCTTTGAAAAAATAGCGGCAAAGACACCATGCCAATGCACGACGTCTTTGCCGTTTCAATATGTGCGGATTATATTCCAAGCCGCCTCATTTGTCAATGGGGCGGCCTGTAAAAAATCCATAATTTCAACAGAAAATTTTTGTACACTATTTTTATTCTTCGTAGGTGCGGATGATGCCCTCGGCCACATCGCGGCGGGGCAGACAGGAGTCCATCGCGGTCTTTTCGATGTAGCGGTGCGCGTCACCCTCACTCATGCCGAGACGCGAGATAAGCAGGAGCTTCGCGCGGGCGACTATCCTGCTGTCGTCCAGCCGCTGCTGGAGCGAGCTGGTCTTATCGCGCAGCGTACGCAGCCGCTCCGCGGATGCGAGCAGCGCGGGCAGAACAGCTGCAAGCTCATCCGGATGCGCCGTCATTACCCCGGCGCGGATGCAGCGGCGGGGAAGTGCGGCGTCGTCCGTCAGCAGGAGTATCGCCGAGGAGGAGTGCTCCGCAGCGTCGATCGCGGCAGCGGCGGAAGCGCCGCCGGATATCACCACGGCGTCGGGTTTCTGCGCCGCGACTATCGCGGGGATGTCCTGCGCCGCGGACGCGCGCAGGACGGCGGAGATGCAGCCGCCGAGGGCGCGGGACTTTATCGCGTCCACCAGCTCATCGCAGCAGTCGACCGCCAGCAGGCGGTATTTTGCCGTTTCCTGTGCCTTCACTGCATCACCTCCGCAAGTCTTTGTATATTATATTCGGGCTTTATTCGCCGTAGCCCATGGGATTCTTCGTCTGCCACGCCCATGTATCGCGGCACATGTCGTCGAGATTATACTGCGCCTTCCAGCCGAGCAGCTCCGCGCTCTTGTCGGGGCTTGCGTAGACGGTTGCAAGATCGCCGGGGCGGCGCGCGGTTATCTCGTAGGGAATCTTCTTGCCGGTCACGCGCTCAAAGGCGTGCACCATGTCCAGCACACTGTAACCGATGCCGGTGCCGAGATTGAACACGTTCTCGCCCTTGTGGGTCTGCATGTAGTCTATCGCGGCGACATGGCCGCGCGCGAGGTCAACAACGTGAATATAATCGCGCACGCCGGTGCCGTCGGGCGTGTCATAGTCGTCACCGAAAACGTTCAGATGGTCGCGGCGGCCGATGGCGACCTGCGAGATATAGGGCATGAGGTTGTTCGGAATGCCGCGCGGGTCCTCACCAATGAGGCCGCTGCTGTGCGCGCCGATGGGGTTGAAGTAGCGCAGAAGGGCGATGGACCAGTCGGGGATGGCCTTGCCGGTGTCGCGCAGGATCTGCTCGCACATGTATTTCGTCCAGCCGTAGGGATTGGTGCACATGCCGGTGTGCGAATTCTCGCGCAGGGGCATGGTGTTGTCGCCGGAATACACTGTGGCGGAGGAGGAGAAAACGATGTTCTTCACGCCGTGATCGCGCATCGTCTCGCAGAGAACGACGGTTGAATACAGGTTGTTATCATAGTATTCGAGCGGCATGGAAACGGATTCGCCGACGGCCTTGAGCCCCGCAAAGTGGATGACGCAGTCAATGTCGTGCTTTGAGAATATGCGCTCCATCGCGTCGCGGTCGCGGACGTCGTTCTGATAGAAGTCGAGTGATTTGCCGGTTATCTGCTCCACGCGCTCAAGCGATTTCGCGCTGGAGTTGACCAGATTGTCGATAACGACAACGCCATAGCCCTTTTCAAGCAGCTCCACGCAGGTGTGGCTGCCGATGTACCCGGCGCCGCCGGTGACAAGAACGTTCATAATGATACCTCCGTTTAATTTGAATTCCGCGGCACAGCGCCGCGTGTCAGAAGCTCATTCCCAGAGCTTTTCGGGATAGATGCCGGCCTTGCGCATCGCGGCGATGGAGCCGACGACGCTGGGCATATCCTCTTTGTAGGTGATGCCGTGCCAAGTCTCGTGGCAGGGGAGAACGCGTATGGTGCCGCGCCCTTCCTTGATGAGCGCGTTTGCGACGAAGGGCAGGAAATACTCGCACTTGAGCGGGTTCACGGGCAGATTCTCGTCCAGCCATGCGGGGAAGTGCTCTTTGAGCTCCTGCATCATCGTCTGCTTGAAGCCCCAGAAATTCATCGACACGGGGAGCGAGCCGGAGAGCGGGATGAAGTGCTCGCCGTCCTCGGTGTATGCCGCGTCGTCGCCGCGCTTTTCGATGTGCAGCCGCTCGACGACGTCGGTCAGCAGGCCGTTTTCAACCTGACATATGCCGCGCGCGACGTGACCGTGCTCGGTGACGGTGTTGCGCAGCTGATAGGCGACCATGCACTGCTCGCGGTCGTTCGTGTCATTTTTCAGAAAGTCATAGAGCGCGGAGAACGCGCCGGGGCCGTAGAAATCGTCCGCATTTATGACGGCGAACGACCCTTCGACAGTACCCGCGCAGCAGAGCACGGCGTGCGCGGTGCCCCACGGCTTGACGCGCCCTTCGGGGACGCTGTATCCCTCGGGCAGGCAGTCGAGCTGCTGGTAGACATACTGCACGTCGAAAACCTTCTCCATGCGCTTGCCGACGCTGGCCTTGAAATCGTCCTCGATCTCATGCTTGATGATGAAGCACACCTTGCGGAAACCGGCACGGTATGCGTCGAACATCGAGTAGTCGATGATGGCGTGACCCATCTCGTCCACGGCGGTTATCTGCTTGAGTCCGCCGAAGCGGCTGCCCATTCCGGCGGCGAGGATCACAAGTGTAGGTTCCATTAAAAACACCTCTGAGTATAATATTCGTGGCGGGGGCGTTATTTTGACGCCTCGCGGCAGTAATAGTTGAAGTTGCGCTCGCGCTCAAGCGTGGTGGGATCCATATGGCCGGGGTAGACCTCATAGTCGCCGGGGAGGGCGCAGAGCCTGCGCAGCGACTGCATCTCGTCCTTTGCGCTGCCGCCGGGGAGATCGACGCGGCCGCAGGAGCCTTTGAACAGCGTGTCGCCGGTGAAAAGCGCTTCGCCGCAGACAAGGCTCACGCCGCCGGGCGTGTGTCCCGGGGTGGCGATGACCTGAAAATGCAGCGCGTCCACATCCACGCAGTCGCCGTCGTCATAGAAATTGCAGCCCTCGGGCGGCGCGTAGCGGTACGGGTCGTTCTCGGTGGGCTTGCGGGTGTCGCGCCTGTTCATCCAGACCGGCGCGCCGGTCTCTTCCGCAATGGCGGCGACCGCGCCCGTGTGGTCATAGTGGCCGTGGGTCAGCAGAATGGCCTTGCAGCTGAGGCGGTTGTCCTCAAGATAGTCCATGATGGTGTTGCTCTCGTCGCCGGGGTCGATGACGGCGCAGCCGAGCGTATTTTCGTCGGTGACGATATAGCAGTTCGTCTCAAGATGGCCGACGGGGATGGTCTTGATAAGCATGGTTCAAAGCTCCTTACTGTCAAGAATTATGGTTACGGGGCCGTCGTTGACGGATTCGACGAGCATATCCGCCCCGAATTCGCCGGTGCCGACGGAAAAGCCGCGCTCGCGGCAGAGGGAGATGACTTTTTCGTAAAGCGGGATCGCCTTCTCCGGGCGGGCGGCCTTTGAGAAGCCCGGACGGCGCGATTTGCAGTCGGCAAACAGCGTGAACTGGCTGATTATCAGCAGATTCGGGCAGCCCGCGGCTTCGGGATTGAGGTTCATTTTCCCGTTTTCATCCTCGAATACGCGCAGTCCACATATCTTGTCGGCAATTTTCACGGCCTCGGCCTCGCCGTCGTCCTCGTGGACGCCGAGAAGGACGAGGAAGCCCTGACCGATGCTGCTTTTTATTTCTCCGCCGATCTCGACCGAGGCCGAGCGCACGCGGGTAACAACTGCTCTCATGTGATTCTCCTTATAATGTGGTAAATGCGGCGACTCCGTTACTTCCCGTTTCTCGTTACGGACGAGACGCCGGGGATGGAGGCAAGCCTGCTCATTATATATTTCAGATCCGCGAGACAGCGCACCTCAAGCGACACGTTTACGAGCGCCTGCCCCGCGCCGATGTCGCGCGCGGAAAGCGTGCGCACCTTCGCGTTTATCGAATTGAGGACGGTTGCGATGTCCATGACGAGACCCGAACGATCCTTCGACGCGATGGCGAGCGAGGTGACGTAGCTGTCGGTAATATTATGCGCCCACGAGACGTTTATCCACCGCGCGGACTCCTCCGGATGCGCAAGGCTGCGCTGGTAATTCTCGCAGTCGCGGCGGTGTATCGACACGCCCTGACCGCGGGTGATGAAGCCGACGATATCGTCCCCCGGCACGGGGGTGCAGCAGCGGGAGAACTTGACAAGACAGTTGTCGATGCCCTGCACGAGGATGCCGTGGATGGCCTTGCCTTCCTTGGCTGCCTTCTGTTCGCGGCGCTCCGCCGCTTCGGCGACCTTATCGAGCGCGGTTTTCTTGTCGGTCTTGCTGCTGCGGGCAAGCTCGTCGCGCAGGCGGTTCGCCACGCGTGTCGCGGTCACGCCGCCGTAGCCTATCGCGGCGTAGAGATCGTCGACGTTGTTGAACGACAGGCGCTTCATGATGGGAGATATTATCTCCGCATCCAGCGCGTCGTCCACGCTGACGCCCGCGTGCTTCAGCTCGTCCTCAAGCGCCTCGCGGCCGCGGATAACGTTCTCCTCGCGGCGCTCCTTCTTGAACCACTGCTTTATCTTCGTGCGCGCGGAGCCGCTTTTTGCGACGTTCAGCCAGTCGCGGCTGGGGCCAGTCGCGGACTTCGATGTGCGTATCTCGACGATGTCGCCGTTCTGGAGCACATAGTCGTAGGTCACGATGCGGCCGTTGACGCTCGCGCCGACCATGTGGTTGCCGACGTCGGAGTGTATGCTGTAGGCAAAATCTATCGGGGTAGCGCCGGCGGGGAGGTTTATAACGTCGCCCTTCGGGGAAAAGACGAACACCTCGTCGGCGAACATGTCTATCTTGAGGTTATGGAAAAAGTCCTGCGCATCGGACTCCTGCTGGCTCTCCAGCAGCCTGCGAACCCACGCGAACTTGTCCTCATCCCCGGAGCGGACAGCCGTGCTGCTGTCGCCCATCTTGTATTTCCAGTGCGCCGCGATGCCGTATTCGGCGGTGTGGTGCATGTCCCAGGTGCGTATCTGCACCTCAAATGGGATACCCTCGGAGCCGATGACAGTCGTGTGCACGCTCTGGTACATGTTCGGCTTCGGGGTGGATATATAGTCCTTGAAGCGGCCGGGCACGGGCTTGAACATATCGTGGATGACGCCGAGGACGTTATAACAGTCGGGGATCGAGTCCACGATGACGCGGAAGGCGCAGAGGTCGAAGATGCCGGTGATGTCGAGATTCTGCGCGTACATCTTGCGGTAGATGCTGTATACGTGCTTGATGCGGCAGAATATCGTGGCGTTGATGCCCTCGGAGTCGAGCCGCTTCTGCATCTTTTCCTCGACGCTGGACATGAACGCTTCCAGCTCTGGCATGCGCTCCTCAAGGGTCTTGGTTATCTCGTTGTAGCCGGTCGGGTCGAGGTACTGGAGCGAGAGGTCTTCAAGCTCCCATTTCGCGCGCTGCATACCAAGGCGGTGCGCGATGGGAGCGTATATCTCCATCGTTTCAAGCGATTTTATGCGCTGCTTTTCGGGGGACTGATAGGCCATCGTGCGCATATTGTGCAGGCGGTCGGCAATCTTGATGAGAATAACGCGGATGTCCTTGGCCATGGCCATGAGCATCTTGCGCAGGTTCTCCATCTGCTCGTCCTCTTTGCTGGTGTACTGCACGCGGGTCAGCTTGGTGACGCCCTCTACGATGTCCGCCACTGCCGTGCCGAACTGGCGGGCGATGTCGGCGTGGGTGAGGTTAGTGTCCTCGATAACGTCATGCAGCAGCGCCGCGATGATCGAGTCCTCGTCCAGCCCCATATCGACCGAGATATCCGCCGCCGCGACGCAGTGCGTTACATACGGCGAGCCGTCCTTGCGCAGCTGACCGGAGTGCGCGACGCGCGCCATCTCGTAGGCCGCCCTTATGCGCCCGAGATCCATCGGATGTCCGCAGTTTTTGATCTTCTCCTCAAGCTCGGCGTACATCTTGTCCGGATCCAGAGGGGAGTGCTCCCCGCGTTTTATATAGGGTCTGTCAGAGTCCTGTATGGGCATTTTTGACCTCCATGCGGTCATCCCGCACAAATAGTTATCATAAATCTCCTCACGCGGAGGGAGCGCCGCTCAGGCGCGGGGCCTGACGGCGTTTGGTTCTTATATGCTTCTCAGCAGGCGGATCAGCCGAGAGCCTTCAAGGTCGGCCTTGCCTGTGATCGTCTGCGGCACGGCGCCGAATATGCCGCCGCTGCTTCCGGGGGACAGCAGTCCTACCTCGAGAAGAACCATCAGGCAGATGCAGAAGCGCTCCGGCTCCATGCCGTGCGGCGTCTGGGCGATTATGCCCGCCGCATCGTCCGCAGCGGTGAAGCCGCGGTGCTGTATGCCGCGCCATATGCGGACAAAGTCCGCCCTGTCGGGGCAGAATGGCGCGGCGGCGTAGAGCGGCTGCTCGTCTCCTGCGAGTATCGCGGCGCAAAGCTCCGCACCGTCGTGCGGCCGCGCTTCGCTCACGACGAACTGCACCGAAACATGGCCGCGGAATTCGTTTATCTGCGGCGTGAACGCCAGATCCACAAGCTCACCCTCACGCAGACCAAGCTCGGCCGCGGTGTGGGAGAAGAATATCGCCTCGAAGCGCTCCTTACGGAGCCGCACGCGCATACGCAGATGGCGGCCTCCGCCGACGGCGTCCGCAGATTCAAGCTCCGCACCGAAAACGCAGAGCGTCGGGCGCGGGTTCGCGTTGCCGTACGGTTCGAGCTGGTCGAGCGAGCGCACGCTGTCAATGCTCAGCATGGCGGGGTCGCTGATGAGCAGGTCGCAGTGAACCTCCGGCTCGGCGGCGGGGCGGTTCTCACGGTAATACTCGGCGAGCGCGGCGCGGAAAGCGCCCACCTCACCGCGGCTGATGTTCAGCCCTGCGGCCAGCGCGTGACCGCCGAAACCGGTGAGATGCTTTGCGCAGGCGGACAGCGCTTCAAAGAGATTGAAGCCGCCGTAGCTGCGGCACGAGCCCTTACCCGACCCGCCGGAGAGGTGGATCATAAAGCTCGGGCAGGAGAATTTTTCGGAAAGGCGGGAGGCAACGATGCCCACAACGCCCTGATGCCAGTCCTCGCTTGAAAGCACGAGCGCGCTGCGCTCGCTTTCGGGCAGGTGCTCCATCTGCTCGATGGCGCGGCGGAAGATATCCTGCTCCACGCTCTGCCGCTCACGGTTGAGCTCGCACAGCTCGCGGGCGAGCTTTTCCGCGCGGATGGGATCGTCGGTCAAAAGAAGCTCGGCGGCAAGCTCGGCCCGGCCCATTCTGCCCGCGGCATTGATGCGCGGGGCGAGCACAAAGCCGATCTGAATGGACGAGATCGGGCGCGAGGTGAGCCCTGCCTCGCGCAGCAGCGCGTGCAGGCCCGTAAAGTCGCTGCGGTCGATGCTATCCAGGCCGCACTGCACGATGGTGCGGTTCTCGCCCTCCATGCGCATGACGTCGGCGATGGTGCCGATGGCGGCGAGCGTGCAGTAGCGCGCGAAGAGCGCGTCCTCGCGCCCCTCGCCAAGCGCTAAAACGAGCTTGAGCGCAACGCCCACGCCCGCTAAATGCTTGAAGGGATAGGGGCAGTCCGGCCGGTGGGGGTCGACGACGGCCACGGCGGCGGGGAGCTGCTCTTTGCATTCGTGATGGTCGGTGATGACAAGATCCACGCCGAGCGTTGCGGCGTAGGCCGTTTCCTCCACACCCGTGATGCCGCAGTCGACCGTGACGATCAGCGTCACGCCGGATTCCGAGAGCGCGCGGATCGCATCGCAGCCAAGCCCATAGCCCTCCTCGATGCGGCGGGGGATGTGCATCGTCACATCCGCCCCGCGCGAGCGGAGGTAATCGGTGAGAAGGCACGTGGAGGTGATGCCGTCCACATCGTAATCGCCGAAGACCGCAAGCTTTTCGCCGCGCTCCAGCGCAAGGCGGATGCGCGCGGCCGCCTGCTCCATGTCCTTCATTAAAAATGGGGAGTAAGCGAGCGTCCGTTCGCGCTCCAGCGCCTCTGCGGCCTGCTCGCTCGTCTGAACGCCCCGCGAGGCCAGCACCGATGAAACGAGGTAGGGATATCCCGCATCCATCAGCGCGTCCACCGCGCCGTCCTGCGCGGCGGGGATCTGCCAGCGCTCGTATTTCACGCTCTGCTCACCTTCTTTCCAATAAGGCAAACTGCCTCAGCCTACTACTTCAATCTACTATTTTAACAAAAACGCAGGGAAACGTAAAGAGGAAATTTGACGCGGCGCGCAGCTTGTGGTAGAATGTGCATATTATGACGGACAAGGGGACGGAAATGATGAAACACTGGATCACACGCCTGACGGCGCTGCTGCTGGCCGCGCTGCTGCTGATACAGCTGCTGCTGATTCTGCTAAGTAATTTGAAATTACTTGCGAACGAAAAATGAGAGAAACAACCGCTGGACTTCGGTCTAGCGGCTTTTTCGTTTTATAGAGACTATGTTTCATTTTTTTAGGTTACCTTTTAGAATATTAGAAAAGATAATTTATGATAGATTCAAGTGCCTTCCAAGGTAAAAAGGCAGCTTACTATACGCTAGGCTGCAAACTCAACTTCTCTGAAACTTCCACTTTTGGCAAAATGCTCGAAGATATGGGCGTCATTACTGCTAAAAAGGGGGAGAAAGCTGATATTTGTCTGATTAACACCTGCTCGGTAACAGAAGTTGCCGATCATAAATGTCGTCAGGCTATCCACCGGATGGTGAGAAACAATCCGGGTGCATTCGTTATCGTGACGGGCTGTTATGCGCAGCTCGAATCTGAGAATGTCAGCAAGATAGAGGGGGTAGATCTCGTGTTGGGTGCTAACGAGAAGGCGCACTTGATTCAATATCTCAGCGATGCATGGGCGCAGAAATTTGCCCAGGAAAACGGATTGACTGCTCAGGCCCCTCAGAACGGCGATGCGGTAACTCCTCAGAACGTCGATACGGAAAGTTCTCAGAACGTCGATGCTGCGGCTCTTCATCAGCATTATAGCGTGAAGACGAAGGAAATCAAGACCTTCCAGCCTTCTTGCTCGCGTGGTAACCGTACCCGTTATTTCCTGAAGGTGCAGGACGGCTGCAATTATTATTGCACCTATTGCACCATTCCATTTGCCCGAGGCAATTCGCGCAACCCGAGCATCCAGTCGCTTGTGGCTCAATGTGAGCAGGCGGCTGCTGAAGGCGGTAAGGAAATCGTCATTACCGGTGTGAATATCGGTGATTTCGGTCAGACTACCCACGAGCGATTCATCGACCTTGTCAAGGCGATGGATCAGGTAGAAGGAATCAAGCGTTACCGCATCTCGAGTCTGGAGCCTGATCTCTGTGATGATGATCTCATAGAGTATTGTGCCCAGAGCCGTGCCTTTATGCCTCATTTCCACATTCCTCTGCAGAGCGGAAGCGATGAGGTGCTCAAGCTGATGCACCGCCGTTACGACAAGGCGCTCTTTGCCCACAAGGTGAATCTTATCAAGGAGAAAATGCCTGATGCGTTTATCGGTGTCGATGTGATGGTGGGCTGTCGCGGCGAAACTCCGGAGCGTTTTGAAGAATGCTATGAGTTCCTGAAGAGTCTGCCTGTTACCCAGCTTCACGTCTTCCCTTATTCTGAGCGTCCGGGCACGGCTGCCTTGAAGATTCCGTATGTGGTTGACGAGAAGGAGAAGAAGAAACGCTCCAAGCGACTGTTGGAGTTGAGCGATCAGAAGACGCAGGAATTCTATGCTCAATACATCGGTACAGAGGCTGAGGTTCTCTTCGAAAAGGCGCCAAGAGGCAAGGCAATGCATGGATTCACCAAGAACTATATCCGCGTAGAACTTTCGCCGGCTCTCGCCAAGGAAGAATACGACAACCAGCTTATCAAGGTTCGCCTGGGTGATTTCAATCACGATAAGACGGCGCTGAAGGGAGAGCTTCTTTAGTTGATAGTTTATAGTAAATAGGGCTTGTTGATAGTTTATAATTGATAGTTTATAGTTAATAGGGCTAAGTAAAAAGGGTTAATCGTAAAGTTCAAAGTCCAATGTATTACAACGATTTTGGAACATGGATCCGGAAGCAGTTTCCTGATTTCCGTGTTCAGAAGATTTCGATAGACGCGGGATTCTCCTGTCCTAACAGAGATGGGAGGATTTCGAGTGGCGGATGTACGTATTGTGACAACCGCACCTTCAATCCGAGCTATTGCGACCGGAAAAAGTCGATTACTGAACAGCTGGAGGAGGGAAAGGCTTTCTTCAGCAGGAAGTATCCTGATATGAAATATCTGGCTTATTTCCAGGCTTATACCAATACATACGCCAGGGTGGAGCAACTGAGGCAGATGTATGAAGAGGCTCTTGAGGTGGAAGATGTGGTGGGAATCGTTATCGGAACCCGTCCGGATTGTGTGAGCGATGAATTGCTCGATTATCTGGAAGAACTGAACCGCCGCACCTTCGTGCTGGTGGAATATGGCATTGAGAGTGCCAATGATGAAACCTTGAAACGCATCAACCGCGGACATGATTTTGCCTGTTGCCGTAGTGCTGTGGAGCGTACTCATGCCAGGGGAATCCTTACGGGCGGCCACATCATCATCGGCTTGCCGGGAGAAGATGCGGAAGAAAGTCTGCGCCAGGCTCCTCTCATCTCTTCCTTGCCGCTTGATATTCTCAAGATTCATCAGATGCAGATTATCAGGGGCACCCGGCTGGCACAGGAATATGCTGAGCATCCCTTCCATGTTTACACGGTAGAGGAATATATTGATGTCATCGTGAAATACATCCGTCTGCTCAGAAAGGATTTGGTGCTGGAGCGCTTCGTCAGTCAGTCGCCCAAAGAACTGCTGGTTGCTCCCAAATGGGGACTCAAGAACTATGAGTTTACCAATCTCCTGAATAACAGATTAAAGAGTTTACAATAAATATGGCAAAAGTAGCAATCGTTATATTAAACTGGAATGGACAGAAGATGCTGGCAAAGTATCTTCCGAATGTCATCGAATATTCCCGTCAGGATGCTGAAATCTGGGTGGCAGACAATTCTTCTTCTGATGGTTCGATGCACCTTCTGGAGACTCAGTTTCCTCAGGTGAAGACCATCGTGCTGGAGCAGAATTTCGGCTTTGCTGAAGGCTATAACCGTGCCTTGAAGCAGATTGATGCAGAATATTACGTGCTCCTGAATAGCGATGTAGAGGTTTCGCATCATTGGCTTACACCGCTCATCGAGTTTATGGATTCGCATCAGCAGGTGGCTGCCTGCCAGCCTAAGTTGCTTGCCGAATACGATAAGGACAGCTTTGAGTATGCTGGCGCTTGCGGCGGATTCCTCGACAAATACGGCTATCCGTTCTGTCGCGGCCGCATCTTTGATATGGTAGAGCGCGATAACGGGCAGTATGATTACCAGCAGGAAATCTTGTGGGCTACGGGTGCCTGTATGATGATCCGCTCAAAGGATTATTGGACTGCTGGCGGTTTAGACGGCCGTTTCTTTGCTCATAATGAAGAGATAGATCTTTGCTGGCGCTTGCGTCTGATGGGCAGAAAAATCTACTGCATTCCTGAGAGTGAGGTTTATCATGTGGGTGGTGGAACCCTGCCGAAAAGCAATCCGATGAAGACTTATCTGAATTTCAGAAATAATTTAACCATGCTTTATAAGAATCTGAGTGATACGGAGTTGACTCATGTAATGCGTATGCGAAGATTCTTGGATTACCTTGCTGCTTTCGAGACATTGGTTCTGAATCGCAACTGGGGTGACTTCAAGGCTATCTTCAAGGCGCGCAGGGCTTTCAAGGCATGGAAACATGAGTTTGACGAAGATCGCAGAAAGATACAGGCGGGTAGGGTGAAGGAGGAGATTCCGCAGGTTTACAATCTCTCTATCATCTGGCAATATTACGCCAAGGGCAAGAAACTCTTCTCGCAGTTGTAGACTATTAATAAACAAACTTAAAAATAAAATCTATGAAGAAAAAACAAATGATGATGGCGCTGGTTTCGCTGATAGTTCTGTCAGCCCAGGCGCAGGTTAATTTCCAGGTGTCGGTTTCCAATCCTTCCAAGGTGGCAAGAACCGATGCTCCGGTGGTGGTAGATCTCAGCAAGTTGGGAGCTATTGGTGACATTCAGCGCGCTGTAGTAACCGTTGACGGTAAGGAGATTCCTTCACAGCTCGACGACATCAACCGCGATTGTACCAACGATGAACTCTGTTTCCTTGCCGATTTGGGCAAGAAAGAAACCAAGACCTATCAGGTGCACCTCTATCGTGAGGGCGAGCAGGCACAGTATCCGGCTCGTACCTTTGCCGAACTCTGTCTGCCAAGCAGAAACAGGAAGGTGGCTAAGAACAGGCAGGATATTTATCTGCGTAGCATCTCGTTTGATAAGAAGACCAAGGACCCTTATCACTACGTCCATTCTCATGGCATCTGTTTCGAAAGCGAGCTGATTGCCATGCGTGTTTATTTCGACCATCGTCAGACCATCGACCTTTATGGCAAAATCAACAAGGGACTGGTGCTTCAGGATACGCAGTTCTATCCTTCAGAAGAGCAGATTCAGGCTGGTTCGGGCGATGATTGTCTCTGGGTAGGCAATACCTACGGGCTGGGTGCGCTCCGTGGCTGGGACGGTAAAGACCAAGTGCTGTTCAACAACGTGAAATACCAGGAGCAGCGCGTCATTTCAGAAGGTCCGCTCCGTGCCATCGTCGAGGTAGTGGATAAGGGTTGGGTTCCGGCTCCGGGCTTGCAGCCTGTCAATGCCACCATCCGTTACACCATCTATGCCGGTCATCGCGATTTCGATGTAGATGTATTCTTCAACAAGGATGTTTCTGATTATCAGTTTGCTACAGGACTCATCAACGTAAAGGGTTCCAGCGAATTTGCTGATGGCAAGGGATTGCGAGGCTGTTATGGCAGCGACTGGCCAACAGGCAAGGACGATGGAAAGCACAAGCTGGAGACCGTAGGCTTGGGCATTTATGTGCCACAGTCAGCCCTGGTTAGTCAGCAGCCAGCCAATAAGGATTGCTATACTCTGGTGGTGAAACCTGCAGGCAGCCAGCTCAGTTATAAGCTTGCTTATACCAGTGCCAACGAAACCTATGGTTTCAAGGGCGAGAAGGAGTGGTATGAGTGGTTGAAAGCCTGGAAGAAGCAGATAGAAGAGCCGGTTCAGGTTTCAGTTTCTGTCATCATCCGATAAGCAGAAAACTGCGCAAATAGCCAGCAATGAGCAAAAAAGCCTTACGTTTTGCTCATTGCTGGCTATTTTGCAAACAAATTTAAGAGAAAAACCCATTTTTTTTGCGAATGCGTATGATTTTTTAGCAAAAAAGCTTGGTAATTTAAATAATTTTTAGTATTTTTGCAGTCGTAACTCGAAGATTTGTAAATTATCGTGAAAAGGTTTTTTAATTATATAGTCATATTAGCAATAGTGCTTCTCAGTTCGGCCTGCGAGTTTAAGTTCAAGCCGAACGAGGAAGGAGAGGCTGTGCCCCTGTCAGTACAGCGTTACGACCGATTGGAAAGCAGATATCTTACTACCGGTGATTTCTCAGCCCTGCAGCAGATGAACACCGATTACCCGATAGAAACCCGTACGCTGATAGAGAAAATGCTTCAGCTTGGCACCATTACCGACGCCAATATCAGCAACCGTTTCCTCATGTTCTATCAGGATTCTACCCTGCAGGCACTTATTGCCGATGCTGAGGCAGAATTTGCCAATATGGAAGACATCAACGAACAGCTGAAATCTGCCTTCTCACGTCTGAACAGTTGGATTCCGGAGCTCCAGCAGCCTTGTTTCTATGCCCAGATTGGCGCTCTCGACCAGAGCATCGTAGTAGGAGAGCACTCAGTAGGAATTTCGCTCGATAAATACATGGGCGAAAACTATCCGCTCTACAAGAAATTCTATACGCCGCAGCAGCGCAGCACCATGTCGCGCCAGTATATTGTGCCAGATTGCCTTACCTTCTATCTGCTGAGCATCTTTCCGATGGATCAGTTCGACACCCGTCCGCAGCTCGACCGCGATCTGCACATGGGCAAGATTATGTGGGCTGTAAACAAGGCGATGGGCAAGGAGATTTTCAAGACCAAGTATGTGAATACAATCAACGCTTATGTAAAGCGCAACCCTAAAGTAACGGTAAAACAACTGCTCAAGGACGAAGATTATTCGCCTATTGAGGCATTACATAAAGATTAACACATGAAAAGATTTCCAGTTTTTATTGCAACTGTCATGATGGTTTCAGCAATGCAAGCTGCAGATAAACTCGACCTGAAGGCCATTACCTCCGGCGAGTTTGCTGCCTCTTATGTTACCGGTATTAACCCTATTGATGGCACCGATTTGTACGCTTCTATCAGCAATGATGGCAAGCAGGTTATCAGTTATTCGTTCAAGACGGGCAAGCAGATGAGCATCCTCTTCGATGTGAACGCAGTCAAGGCTCCCTTCGAACAGATTGAGGGTTATGTAATCAGTCCTGATGGCAAGAAATTGCTTATCATGACCCATCGCGAGGCTATCTACCGCCGCTCGTTCAAGGCTGAGTATTTCGTATATGATATTGCTAAGAAGAGTTTGAAGAAGCTTTCCCAGGGTGTTAACCAGCAGGTGGCTACCTGGTCGCCTGATTCACGCCACATCGCCTTCGTAAAGGATAACAATCTCTTTGTTACCGATGGAGATAAGGAAACCCAGATTACCCGCGACGGTAAGTTCAACGAGGTAATCAATGGTATTCCTGATTGGGTTTACGAAGAGGAATTCAGCTTCAACCGCGCCTTTGCATGGAATGCGGATGGAACTGCCATCGGATGGATACGCTTCGACGAATCGCACGTAAAGACTTATTCTCTGCAGATGTTTGAAGGTTCTCATCCTACCCATAGCGAATATCACGACTATCCGGGAGAGTATTCCTATAAATATCCTAAGGCAGGACAGGACAACTCTAAGGTGAGCCTCTGGAGCTATGATATGAAGAACGGCAAGACCGTGGCGCTCGATGTGCCTGTAGATTCCGACGGCTATTATCCACGCATCAAGACATCGCCAGACGCCAACAGTCTGATTGTCTATACGATGAACCGCCATCAGGACGACATGCGCCTCTATGCAGTCAATCCTTTCACCGGCAAGAGCAGGATGCTCATCAAGGAGAGTGTGCCTAAGTTTGTAAAGGAAGAGGTGATTGAAAACAGCATCGTGGGCAAGAAGAACATCCTGCTTCCTAGCGACCGCGACGGCTTCATGCATCTCTATCTCTATGATATGAACGGCAAGCTCCTGCGCCAGGTAGAGAAGGGCAACTATGATGTTACCTCTATCTACGGAATGGATGAGAAGACGGGCGATGTTTATTTCCAGGCTGCTAAGCTCAATGCGCACGACCGCCAGGTTTACGTGGCTCATAAGAACGGAAAGGTGGAGCGCCTTACCGATGCGGCTGGTTCCAACTCGGCTAACTTCTCGGGCGATTACCGCTATTTCGTCAATACCTGGAGCAGCTACAGCCATCCTTATGTCTTCACCGTACGCAGCAACAAGGGCAAGCTTATCAAGACATTGGAAGACAACAAGCAGCTGCTCGAAAAGACCCGGAAGTATAATTGGGGCAAGCGCGAGACTTTCTCTTTCACCACTTCCGAAGGTGTGAAACTGGACGGCTGGATGGTAAAGCCTGTAGATTTCGACGCCAGCAAGAAGTATCCTGTCATCCTCTTCCAGTATTCCGGTCCGGGCAACCAGCAGGTGCTCGATTCATGGAGCACGGGCAGTATGGGCAATGGCGGTGCTTTCGATTATTATCTTGCACAGGAAGGATTCATCATTGCCTGCGTAGATGGTCGTGGAACAGGCGGTAGAGGAGCTGAGTTTGAGAAGTCTACTTATCTCCGTCTGGGCGATTTAGAGTCGAAAGATCAGGTTGAGACCGCTCTCTACATGGGTTCTCTGCCTTATGTAGACAAGGATAATATCGGCATTTGGGGCTGGAGCTATGGTGGTTTCAATACGCTGATGAGTATGAGCGAGGGCCGTCCTGTGTTCAAGGCAGGTGTAGCTGTGGCTCCTCCTACCTGCTACCGCTTCTATGATTCGGTTTATACTGAGCGCTACATGCGCACGCCTAAGGAGAACGAAGAGGGTTACAAGGTGAACCCTATCGAGCGTGTAAAGCAGCAGCATGGTGCGTTGCTTATCTGTCACGGATTGGCAGATGACAATGTGCATCCGCAGAATACCTTCGAATATGCTGAGGCGTTGGTTCAGGCAGACAAGGACTTCAAGACCTTGTGGTACACGAACCGCAATCATGGCATTTCGGGTGGCAATACCCGCAACCATCTGCTTCGCCAGATAGCTAACTGGTTCAAGCAGAATTTGAAGTAGAAAATGATATGATATAAAAAGTGAAGCCATTCCCGGTTGAAACGGGAATGGCTTCTTAATTTAAGTATTAACTTATTTACTTTATAGAGTAAGGAATGTTTGATTTCTTATTCATTTTTAGCGCCTTTTCTGCGCTTTTCTTTCTTGGCTTTTTTAGCCTTCTTCACTTTTACCTCTTCAACCTCTTCATCGTTTGGCTGAACAGATGAAAAATGAAAATCAGTAGAGTTGATGGTCTTCACCTGATAAGGGCTAGGCGCATCGTTCATCTGCTGTCCGTTCTTTGCCTTCTTAGCCTTTGGCTTCTGAATGTATCTTGCATAGAGCTTGTTCCATTTCTTTTCAGCCTTCTTCTGGTTGAAGTCAAACATCACAATACACGTGCGGTTGCCGGCACCTTTCTGCTCCAGATAGTCGCGCAACTGGTATGAATAGTTCTCGCGGCTTACCAGAAACTTGTTCTTGCGGGTGAAATAGGCAGAATCAACCTTCTGAACGTCTGTGAAATAGACTGTAGAGTCATTAAACGACGAGGCAAATCCAAAGATGTATGCAGTCTTAACTTCGTTCTTGGCTGATGCAGAGAGCGAGCTGAAACATGCTAATGCAATAGATGCTAATGCAATTTTTGTAATTTTCATTTCTTTTTCTGTCTTATTTTGTTTTGTGCTGTCTGCCCCATCAGTCATGCAGGATCTTTCCTTATCCCAGATAGGACTTCAGCAGTTTATCTGTTGTTTTGTTCCGGAGTCGCCTGATCGTTTTTTCCTTAATCTGGCGTACTCTTTCTCTGGTGAGATGATACTTGGTTCCGATTTCTTCGAGCGTCAGTTCAGGTGTTCCTATGCCATAGAAGGCAGCAATGATTTTCTGGTCTTTGTCCGGCAGCGTCTTGAGCAGTCTTTCTATTTCTGCTCTCAGCGACTCTGTCAGCAGTTCATTGTCGGTCGGATCATCCGAATTGGCCATCAGGTCGAGCATGCTGCCATCTTCATCATCAGAAAAAGGCGCATCCACGCTCAGGTGGCGACTTGTCGATGTAGCCTTCATGGCGTCCTCTATCTTGTCTTCCGGCAAATCTATGCGGTCAGCCATTTCATCTACACTCGGTTTGCGTTCAAATTCCTGTTCGAACTTACTCATCTCTCTGTTAATCTTGTTAACGCTTCCCACCTGGTTGAGCGGAAGGCGCACAAGTCTGCTCTGCTCGGCTATGGCCTGCAGAATGCTCTGGCGAATCCACCATACCGCGTAAGAGATAAACTTAAACCCTCGGGTTTCATCAAACTTCTGTGCGGCTTTGATAAGCCCCACATTTCCTTCGTTGATAAGATCAGGCAAACTGATCCCTTGGTTCTGGTACTGTTTTGCAACAGACACCACGAAACGGAGATTGGCTTTTGTTAATCTCTCCAATGCCCTACGGTCACCTTTTCTTATACGCTGAGCGAGCTCTACCTCTTCATCTGTAGAGAGCAGCTCCTCATGAGCAATATCTTGAAGATATTTTTCTAACGATGCGCTTGCGCGATTCGTAATTGACTGAGTAATTTTTAATTGTCTCATGCTGGCATCAAATTTTAAGTAGTTGCAAAAATACACTTTTTTGTTTAAATACCAAAAAAAATAGTAGATATTTTTCAGAAATACCTACTATTTTATTGTTTTTTGTCTGTTTCTTGAGTTTTTTGGCAGCAAAAATGCCTTTTCACTACTCAATCATGAGACGTTTCTCTTCAAACGCTTACCCTTAGTCTTTCTGCAGTGGAACAGCGAAGTAAGCCTTCTTGCCTGTTGGCCATATACCCTGGATGTAGAGCACTGGGTCCTTGCTGGTAGAAGCACTCTTTACAGCCTTCTGCAGGTCATCAATCGTATTGATGTTGTTGTCGTTGATGCGCTGGATGATGAAACCGCGTGAAATGCCACCATCCTTCAGGGCGCCGCTGTTCACCTTCATTACCTCTACACCATACTTGATGTTGAGCTGGTTCTTCTGGCTCTCTGTAATAGGGCGGAAGCTGCCACCGAGCACGTCGAGGTCTGCACTCTTGATAACCGAAGTATTACCCTGGGCATTCTTCAGTGTGATGGTCTTGGTGCTTGCCTTCTTGTTGCGCAGATAGGTGATGCTCATCTTGTCGCCAGGGCGCTTGCCGTTCAGGATTTCCTGCAGCTCAGCCATCTTGGTCACCTTCTTGCCGTCAACCTTGGTAATCACGTCACCTTCCTTCAGTCCTGCCTCAGCACCGTTGCCGTCTTCATCAACCTTGGCAATGTAAACACCCTCGTTGGTTCCCAGGTTCACTTCCTTGCCGTTCTCCTTCTGGGCGTTGATATAGTTCAGCACATCGCTTCCCTGTATGCTCAGCATCACGCGCTGTACGCTGCCGTATTTCTTCAGGTCGTCTACCACCTTGTTCATGATAGAGGTAGGGATGGCGAAACCGTAGCCGGAGTAAGAACCGGTCTGAGAATAGAGCATGGCGTTGATGCCTACCAGTTCGCCCTGGGTGTTGACGAGTGCACCGCCCGAGTTACCTGCGTTAATGGCAGCATCGGTCTGTATGAAACTCTCTACACCGTTGGCACCGAGCGAACGTGCCTTGGCTGAGATAATGCCGGCTGTAACCGTATTGTTCAGTCCGAATGGGTTGCCCACGGCGATGACCCATTCACCCACCTTCACCTTGTCGCTGTCGGCGATAGGCAGGGTAGGCAGGTTCTTGCCGTCTACCTTGATGAGGGCGAGGTCGGTAGTCTTGTCGGTTCCGATGATGCGAGCCGAGAATTCACGGTTGTCGTTCAGTGTTACGGTCAGCTCGTCAGCACCTTCTACCACGTGGTTGTTGGTAACGATGTAACCGTCCTGACTGATGATGACGCCCGAACCTGTAGCCTCTCTCTTCGGAGTCTGCACTTTCTGCTTGCGTGTTCCACCATTGCCCTGTCCCGGGTTGCCGAAGAAGCCGAACGGGTCGAAGAATCCTCCGAATGGGTCGTCCTGCACATCTACCGTCTTCACCTTCGAGTTCTGTACGTATTTAATATGTACTACAGCAGGCAGCGCCTTCTCGGCAGCATAGGTTAAGTCTACAGGCTGACCTGCTGGCGCAGCGGTAGCTGCAGGTGTAGCATTTACTTTCATGAAAGCACCGGCTGAAAATGCGAGCGAACTAACGCAGAGCACAGCCACAACATAATTACTTAATTTTTTCATGTCTCTTATTTTTTTATTGTTTACTTTTCTTTTCCTTGAAACTGCAGCAGCTAATATCATGCCAAAAGTCAGCTTGTCATGCACCGCTCTGTTTTCCGGTTGCAAATATAGGGTCATTTTTTGAGATACGCTTCATTCTCAGCATAAATTTATTCCGTTTTAACATTTTAAATTAACACTTTAACGGCTATTAAATAAGAAATGCCCTAAATTCACAAATATTTGAATGTAAGCATGAAAATCTTAGTTTTGTATACGAAACTATCTTTTGCTGATTGATAAATATCTGTTAAACGATAGGGACTCAGAAACTCAGTTTAACCGGGAAAAAGAGTGAAAAATAGCCTTGCGAATAACTAATGATGCATAAAAAAGTGAGGAATCGTGCGATAGTATCAAAAGTTTTTTGTACTTTTGCATGTCGAAAGCAGTGCTCCGGTCTGTCGCTGGCATCTTTCAGGTGCGAGAGGAAAGTCCGGGCAGCATAGAGCATCCCACTTCCGAAACTAGAAGCTATTGGTGACAGTAGGTGTCGGTAGAAGAAAATAACCGCTTTCACTTATCCCGTTTGTCCAGTCTGGGGTGGTGAGAGTAAGGGTGAGAAGGTGGTGTAAGAGACCACCAGCTGGCGGGTGATCGTCAGGCTGTGCCATCTGGGAGCTGTAAGCTCATGTATACCGCAGATTGAGGGCGGCTCGTCCGATTGCCTTAGGGCTGCTGTGGAGGGTAGAGTGCTTGAGCCCAAGGGTGACTTTGGGACTAGATAAATGACAGACATTCTTATTTTCAATAGGAACACAGAACTCGGCTTATAGGGGCACTGCTTTCTTTTTTTCAGCATCGCAGCCGCTATATATAATAAGGTATAAGATGCATTCAATTTAAACGATTTTAAAAACTAGCAAGATTATGAAACTCAGAGAACCGGAAAAGCAGATATTAGATGATTTCGAACATAAGGTAACGGGCAAGATAGCGAAATATGGCAATGAGCCCGATTTCCCGAAGTTTGAGAACTACGGCATTACCCGTATGGAGCTGGATGATTATCTTTTCGATAAGCAGGCGATACTCGACATGGGTGGTTCCAAGCGCAGCCAGCTCACCATCGGCGGTTTCATCACCGTCCTCCCCGTACTGGTGCTGTCCTGTTTCCCGGATAAGTCACCCGTCTACGACAACGGCAAGATGCTCGCCACGGTCATAGCCGTCATCATCGGTCTGCTGCTGGCGTGTTTTGTCAAGGCACTTCTCCAGATGATCATCGCCTATCGCGTGAACCATCATAAGGAGCCTAAGATGGAGACCTTCATCAAGGCAGTCCTCTTCTACGAGAAGCGGTCGTAACTGTAAACTGTAAATAATAAACTATAAACTATAAGTAGTATGACATTACCAGACTTTATGGACTATAAGGACAAGTTCACCCAGCGTGCATTTGTCGAGAAGATTTCGCATGTTGCCAAACGTGCCGGTGCCAAGATGGTTTATACAGCGCTCATTCTCTATTATACGTTAGAGAGCGACAAGGTTTCGCTGAAGGACAAGGCTCTGATCGTAGGAGCCTTGGGTTATCTCATCAGTCCGCTCGATGTGATTCCAGACGCCATACCTATTGCCGGTTTGGGCGATGACCTGGCCGTATTGCTGTTTGTGCTCAAGAAAGTTTGGGGTGAGGTTTCAGAAGATGTAAAAGCAAAGGCTCAGGACAAGTTGAAGAAGTGGTTTGATGAAGATGAGATTCCATCAGCCGATGACCTCTTCAAGGATTCAGCCACCGATACACCGGTTTGATTTTTCTCTATGGGCAAGGCATAAGAAAATGAAAATGACCGGAAATGACCGTGACCGGAAATGACCGGAATCTTTTGGGGTTTGAAAATGATAATGACCCTTAATGACTTTGACCCTTCATGACCGGCTTTTAGGTAGAAACAAAAAAAGAGAGGGTGTGGCTTGTGACACACCCTCGTTTTTGTTTTATCCCATGCAGCTCGTTACTCCGAGCGTAGTAGCGATAGCGGTCAGGATGCTGCTGGCTCTCAGGTCTGCCCGTTCCAGCGCATATCTGGCAAGCTCCATGCTGACAAAGGAGGCTGCCTTATTACTTATTATCTTTTCCATACCTTATATATATATAGGTGAAACATTTCTTTCCTGCAAAGATACGCTTTTTTCCGCTCATTTCCCGTATCAAGAAGTTAAAAATGTGTTATACATAATAAATTTATTATGGGATATTTGTACATATTAAAATTATTATGTACCTTTGCAATCGAGTTAAGGAACATGTTTAATCAATTAGATTTTTTAGCTATGCAAGAAGATTTAGAAAATGAAATCGAGAGAAAGAAGAAGGAAATCGAAGACTTTCTCTGAATCGTGAAATTCACCGGTCTTTCACAGAAGGAAATCGAAAAGAGACTTGATTATCTCTTAGATGACCTTTCAAGACTGATGAAGAATAGAAAGTAAAGTTTCACTTCCCCTCCTTTGGGAGGAGATTATAAAATATATTATTGATATGGAAAATATTAAGATTTTATTGGAGGAATATCAGTCTCTTGCTGGTAATACCGATGCAAGGAGCGAAGAGCGAAAAAAAGAAATTATCGCTAAGTTGGAAAAGATGGATAAGGATGCTGTTGCTGAAGTGGCAAAACCATTCGTGGAGGAGAATGTAACTCGCCTGGAGAGCGAAATGAAAGCTCTCCGAAGCCAGATAGATGTGGAGGTTTACAAACTGCTTCCTATCTCTTATATTGCCAAGACCTATTTCAATAAGAGCGCATCATGGCTTTTGCAGCGTCTCAACGGATATCAGGTGCGTGGAAAGATTTATACGCTCAACCAGGAGCAGAAAGGCATTTTTAACCAGGCTGTCAAGGAAATAAGCAATCGCATTAGTGCATTGCAGTTAGCATAGCTAACATGTTCGATAACTCAACTCAGTCCCCGACACGATTCCGTGCCGGGGACATCAGCGACTTAACGCCTGCATGAGCAATATTAAAGCGGATTTACAAGCAACCGTTTTTCTGATGGTCAGAAAGCTTAAACATAGTTAATACTACGATTTTTCGTATTGGATATTTGGCTACTACGAAAAATAGTAGTACCTTTGAACCACCCGAGTATTACACCAAGTATTAACAGAACCCCCTCCCTCATTAGAGGTGAGCGGTCGTTTTGTTTTTATCCCATGCAGCTCGTTACTCCGAGCGTAGTAGCGATAGCGGTCAGTATGCTGATGGCTATCTGCAGAATCGTTTTCCAAGTGTTCGCTTTCATCTTTTTTGAATGTTGAATGTTGAGTGTTGAATGTTGACTTTTTGTGGGCGGATAGGCTGGACTAGGGGCTAGCACCCTAGC
>ENA-OROD01000556-OROD01000556.1-human-gut-metagenome-genome-assembly--contig:-NODE-556-length-35838-cov-20.880027_pt1 | contig 35838 bp, 39 predicted proteins | sample MGYA00242123_ERZ509038 | MGnify/ENA primary metagenome ERZ509038 (study PRJEB26280, sample SAMEA2338719) | human gut metagenome | biome: human gut; feature: human-associated habitat; material: faeces... | reverse complement strand
CTCGCCGTGGTATTTGCCCTGGCTGGCAAAGCAGTATTCGCAGTTCAGGTTGCAGGTGTGGGCCACGTGCAGGCACAGCGCCTTCACCACCGTGCTGCGCTTTTTCAGGTCGAATGCCTTGTCGGCGTATACATCCTCGGCAAACAGCTTTCCGGCGGCGGTCAATTCTTCCACGTCGCTCAGGCAATCCTCAATTTCCTGCCGGTTCACCTCGGGCACATCCTTGTATTTTTCCAGCAAAGAGGCGATCAGCTCCTCTTTGTCCCGGCCCGCATCACAGCCGGTGATCACGTCATAGGCCAGGTCGTCCACCGTGTGCACCGAACCGCTGTATACGTCCAGCACGATGTTGTAGCCATTCATCTTATAGGCATGGATCATTCCGATTTATTCTCCCTCAGTCTCCGCCGCCCGGCGCATGGGCTGCGGCAAAAAATTTCAAAGAAAAGCGCCGCACAGCCGCAGTGCGGCCAGGCGACGCCCTTTCGTTAAGCGATCAGCGCTGACGCTCTCAGTGGTTCTCGCTGCACTTCTCGCACTGCTGGTTGGCAACACCGCAGGAAGTCTTGCAGGCAGACTGGCAAGAGGTCTGGCACTCGCCGCAGCCGCCGTTCTTGGCGCTCTCGCAAAGGTCACGAGTCTCGATGGTATTGATGTGCTTCATGATGAATGTCCTCCCATGTGATTATCTTATAAAGTTATATCACACCGCCGTGCGCTTGTCAATCAAAGTCGCGGAAATTTCTCATACTGCCGCCGTCAGTTTTCATAAAAATGCTTGACGAAATTGACAAACTGCTGGGTCTGGCCGCTTATGGGCGCGCCGCGGCGGCAGGCGACGAACAGAGAGCGCCGCACACCGGCCTCCGGCAGCGGGAAGGTCATCAGCCGTCCGGCCTTCACCGCGTCCTCCGCCGCCTTTTCCGAGATAATGGAGATGCCCAATCCACCGGCCACCAGATTCTTGATAGACTCCTGATCGTTGAGTCTGGCCGTGATGGTCAGGTCGCTCTCGTCCACGCCCATCCGCTCGAAGTAGGTGGACACGCATTTCTTGCTGCCGCTGCCCTTTTCCCGCAGCAGCATGGGCTCGCGGCAGATCTCCGGGAGCGACATGCCGCCTTTCGCGGCAAACGCCCGGAAATGCTCATTGACCGGCGCGATCAGCACCATACGATCCTCATAAAACGACGTCAGCTCCAGCGCCTCCTCGTGCATATCCGCGCCGATCAGGCCCACATCGAAAGCGCCGCACAGCAGGCCGTCCACAATGCCCTGACTGTCGCTCTGGAACACATGGAATTGGGATGCGGGGCGGATGGCGCGAAAAGCGGGCAGGATCTCCGGCAAGATGTAGGCCGAAGGGATGGTGGACGCGCCGATGCGGATCATCTTCTCGTCCTCGTCGCTCCAGCTGCGCATGAGATTGTCCCGCAGGTTCACGATGTTGCAGGCGCACTCGTACAGCTCCTGCCCGCGGGGCGTCACCTCCACGGATTTGGTGGTGCGGATGATGAGACTGGTCTGGAATTCCTCCTCCAGCTGCCGCACATGGGTGCTGATGGTGGGCTGGGACAGGTATAATTTCTCCGCCGCCTTTGTGAAGCTTCTATACTTTACAACGGCGCAGAATGACTGTAATTGCTTCAGTTCCATGTGGTCCTCCCGCACAGCTCACGCAAAGCGCTCAAGGCCGTGTCCACCTGCCGGGGCGTATTGTGCCAGCCGAAGGAAAAGCGGATGGTGCCGGTGGGGTAAGTCCCCAGCGTTCTATGGGCATTGGGTGCGCAGTGGAGACCCACACGCACCATGATGCCGTATTCCTGCCCCAGCGCGTCGGCCACCAGAGCGGGGTCGACGTTCTCCGGTAAAACGGACACCACGCCGACGCGACCCTCCATTCCCTTGCGTCCGATCACGCGCAGGTTCGGAATTTCCTCCGCACCGGTGAGGAACCGCTCCGTCAGCGCCAGCTCATGGACGCGAACAGCGTCGATGGTCTCCCCTTTCAGCCAGCAGAGGGCCTCATGGAGGCCCATGATCCCCGGCAGGTTCATGGTGCCCGCCTCGAACTTATCCGGCATGAAGGACGGCATACGCTCCTCATGGCTGACGCTGCCGGTACCGCCGGCGATCAGCGGCTCCACCAGCGGCACCATGTCCGGCCGGAGGATAAACCCGCCTATGCCCTGGGGGCCAAGCAGGCCCTTATGGCCGGTAAAGGCCAGCGCATCGATGTGCATGGCCTCCATATCGATGGGCAGAACGCCCGCCGTCTGGGCGGTATCCAATATGAATTTCAGGCCGTGGGCATGACAGAAGGCTCCCACCTCTCCTGCAGGCAGCACCGTACCGCAGATGTTGCTGGCGTGGAGCATCACCACGGCGCGGGTATCGGGCCGCAGCAGGCCCTCCATGGCGGCGGTGTCCAGCGTACCGTCTGGCGCGCAGGGGATGCGGTCAAAGGTGACGCCCTGTGCCTGAAGCTGCGTCAGCGGCCGCATGACGGCATTGTGCTCCATGGCGGAGACCAGCACATGGTCTCCGGGCTTCAGAAAGCCCTTCAGCAGTACGTTCAGGCTTTCGGTGATATTGCGGGTAAACACCACGTTCCGGCAATCGGGGCCGTGGAACAACTCCGTCAGCAGCTGGCGGGTGTGCAGCACCGTCTCCTCCGCCTGATAGGCTTCGTCATAGCCGCCGCGGTTGATGTTGCAGCCGCAGTCGCTGATATAATGATACACCGCCTCCGCCACGCCGGGCGCTTTGGGAAAGCTGGTGCTGGCATTGTCCAGATAGATCCGTTCCACACTTCCACCCTCCTTTTTCCCTTACTATTTATTAGCTTACCACACATTTATTGGAAAATCAAATTTTTTTAGAGGATATATCTATAATTGATATTGGACATTCCGTCGCCAATGGTGGTATGGTATGATAAGTACTATAAAGAGGAGAAAGATCCAACATGAATGTCAAACGCGAACGAATCCAAATCGTCATCGCCGGACTGATCATCGGCGTCATTGCCTCGCTGCTGGTCTTTTTCGGCAATCCTTCCAACATGGGCTTCTGCATCGCCTGCTTCCTGCGTGATACCGCCGGCGGTCTGGGCCTGCACCGTGCCGCCGCCGTGCAGTACATCCGGCCGGAGATCATCGGTCTGGTTTTGGGCAGCTTTATCGTGGCCCTGTGCAAGAAGGAGTTCTCCGCCAAGGGCGGCAGCGCTCCCGTCACCCGTTTTGTGCTGGGCTTCTTCGTGATGGTGGGCTGCCTGATGTTCCTGGGCTGCCCCTTCCGCATGATCCTGCGTCTGGCGGGCGGTGACTTGAACGCTTTGCTGGGCCTGCTGGGCTTTGTGCTGGGTATTCTGGCCGGTGTGTTCTTCCTGAAGCGCGGCTATTCCCTGAAGCGCACCTATGCTCAGACCAAGCTGGACGGCGTGATCTTCCCCGCCATTCAGGTGGTGGTGTTCATTCTGCTGGTGGCAGCTCCCGCCTTTATCTTCTTTACCGAGGCGGGCGGCGGCCCCGGTGCCAAGCACGCCGCGGTGGCCATCAGCCTGATCGCCGGTCTTATCGTGGGCGCTCTGGCCCAGCGTACCCGCCTGTGCATGGTGGGCGGTATCCGTGACATCGTGCTGTTCCGCGAGCCCAAGCTGCTGATGGGCTTCGGCGCCATTCTGGTCAGCGCACTGGTCTGCAACCTGATCCTCAACGGCGTGGCAGGTGGTGAGGCCACCTTCTTCCATCTGGGCTTCGAGGGTCAGCCTATCGCCCACACTGACGGTCTCTGGAACTGTCTGGGCATGCTGCTGGTGGGCTTCGGCTGCGTGCTGCTGGGCGGCTGCCCGCTGCGCCAGCTGGTCATGTCCGGCGAGGGCAACTCCGACAGCGCCGTAACCGTTCTGGGTCTGATCGTTGGCGCGGCCTTCTGCCACAACTTCGGTCTGGCCTCCAGCGCCGACGGCCCCACTGCTGCCGGTAAGATTGCCGTGCTGCTGGGCATCGCCGTGGTGATCGTGATCGCCTGCCTGAACACCTTCAAGAAGAAATAAGGAGATACCAATATGAAAGTTATCGACGCACGGGGTCTTTCCTGCCCCGAACCCGTGGTGCTGCTGCGCAGCGCTATGGAGAGCAAGGAAAACGCTTATCAGATCATCGTGGACAACCACGCCTCCCGCGAGAACACCACCCGCTACGCCCAGCATCAGGGCTATCAGGTGGCCGTTGACGAAAAGGACGGCGAGTGGACGCTGACTTTTACCAAGTGACCTACATTGTGACCTTTTTCTCCCACTTCGGCGCGGTTCGGTACAAGCAGCTGTGCGGTGAGCGGGGCATCTCCTGCCGCATGATGCCGGTGCCTCGTGACCTCAGCAGCAGCTGCGGCACCTGCGTCCGGTGCGAGGAGGATTACCTCTCCCCGGTTGACGCCTGTCTTGAGGAGATCGAGCAGGTGGCCGCGTGGGACGGCACAGGATACACCACCGTGTATCACACGGATGAAGCGGAGGGCTGACCATGGAAACAGAAGTGAAGCTGACAAAGCTTGCCTCCTGCGCCGGATGCGGCGCAAAGGTGGGCGCAGGAACGCTGGTGCAGCTGCTGGAGGGCTTCCGCACCCACAGCGACCCCCGGCTGCTGGTGGGCTTTGACAAGTCCGACGATGCCAGCGTGTACTATCTGGACGAGAATACGGCACTGGTGCAGACCACTGACTTCTTCCCGCCCATTGTGGACGATCCCTTCCTGTATGGGCAGATCGCCGCGGCCAACGCCATCAGCGACGTATACGCCATGGGCGGCGAGCCGAAGCTGGCGCTGAACATCATGTGCATCCCCGAGGCCATGACCGCCGATATGGTGCAGGAGCTGCTGCGGGGCGGCTATGACAAAGCCTATGAGGCAGGTGTCATCATTACCGGCGGCCACACCATCCACGGTGCGGAGCCGATCTACGGTCTGGCGGTGTCCGGTTTCGTGCATCCCGGCCGCATCCTGACCAACAGCGGCGCAAAGCCCGGCGACGTGCTGATCCTGACCAAGCCGCTGGGCGTGGGCGTACTGACCACCGCCGCCAAGGCGGGGCTGGTGGGCAGCGATGTGATGGCTCGCATTTACCGGCAGATGGCCACGCTGAACAAGGCGGCCCGGGATATCATGGTGAAGTACCGTGTCCACAGCTGCACCGACGTGACGGGCTTCGCCCTGCTGGGCCACAGCTTCGAGATGGCGCAGGGCAGCGGCTGCACGGTGCATATCCGGAGCAAGAACGTCCCCTTCCACCCGGAGGCGTGGGAATTTGCCGACATGGGCTTCCTCCCTGCCGGGGCCTACCGGAACCGTGACTATGCCGAGGCGGGCGTCACCGTCCGCAATGGCGTCAGCCGCACCATGCAGGATCTGCTGTACGATCCCCAGACCAGCGGCGGCCTGCTGATGGCGGTGGATGCCGCCGATGCGGACGCCTGCCTGCGGGAGCTGCAAGACGCCATCCCCAGTGCCGCTGCCGTAGGCTATGTAACGGAGCGTGAGGAAAACTGGATCATTCTGGAGTAACAAAACGCATAAAAAGAAACACCTTTCGTCCGGCGAAAGGTGTTTCTTTTTATGCTGCTCTTACTTGAAGAACTCGAAACGGGGCTGCTCCTTGCTGACGTAGCCTACCTCGATCTGGATACTGTCGCCAAAATAGCGGTGCAGCAGATCGATCAACTCATCGCCGGCCTTGTGGACCTCCTCCTGATTCACGTCGGAGAAGCCGTCGATGGGGAACAGGATGGCCTTGGTCTCCTCGGTGATCTTGCCCCGCTCCGACTGGCGCCATGTCCAGCGGCGGGTACGGATCTCCTTGCCGGAGGCGTAGACCGCCTCACCCGCGTCGGGAGTCTCCTCCTCGGTACTGCCGAAGGGGATGAAGGTATCCCCTTCCCCGGCCAGACGGACGTCCAACCCCTCGTCAATGGTGTCCAGATCGTGGGCGCCCATGGGCAGGCGGTGCTTGATGGACACAGCATTGCCCAGATCCACGGCGGCGTTGATATGAGGGAAACCCTTGCCCTTGGCGATGCGGGTCAGCAGCGCCTCGATGGAGCACATGAACTTATTGGGGTTGATGCCCAGTGCGGCAAAAGCAGTGCGGTAAGGCACGATGTCCTCTGTCTCCTTGGGCTTTTTGCCGGTAAAGTACGCCTCGCAGGCGGCTACATTCTCCGCCAGCATCTGCTCCAACTCCGGGATCTCGCGGGTGTTGTCCAGTCCACGGACTGCCACCGCGCCGAAATAGGCGTTGGGCAGCTTCTCAAAAAATTCTTTTGACACCTGATAGTACATAACGTCTCCTCCTTTTGACATTTTACTGCTTTAAAGCAGGATTTAATATCTTGCAAGATATCATAGCACGATTTTTGATTTATGCAACCCCCTGAGAAAATTTTCTGCTTTTTTGTTGGAAGAGGAGATTTCCTCTTGATTTTTTTGTAGATAATGCCTATAATAACTTATATCTTGCAAGAAACAACATTTGGAGGCGGGTATGCTCTCTATTAAGAAGCAGTCCTTGGTGGACATGGTGTATGATAAACTGCGGGAGGCCATCATTCAGCTGAAGCTTCCCCTTGGCTCGAAGCTCAATGTCAATGAATTGCAGAATCAAATCGGCGTCAGCTGTACGCCGATCCGGGAAGCCATCAACCGTTTGCAGCAGGAGGGGCTGGTGGTCTATGAAAACAACGTAGGCGCCCACATCATTTCGCTGGAGCCTCACGACGTGCTGGAGATCCAGCAGCTGGCCATGACGCTGCACTGTGCCGCCATCCGGCTGGCCATGGTCAACGGCGACCGGGAGGTCATTGTCAGCGAATTGAAGGAACGACTGGAGGAATACGTCCACGCCAGGAACCCTCACGACGAGGTAATGGCCGTCAAGGAATTTCTGGGCACCTATTACCACAACTGCGGCAACCGCCGGCTGGACCGGCATATGCTGGCCATTCAGGGACAGCAGACGCTGCTGCGGCATATCTACGCCGCCAACGTCAAAGAGCGCGGCGCGGAGGCCGAAACCTTCCGCCAGATGCTGGACAACACCATTGCCGGCGACGTCGACGCAGTGTGTCAGACTTTGCAGAAGTACACCGACCACATGACGCTGATCGTAGAGGGCGCGGTCAGCAGATGACCCCCCTTCCCTATCATTTTATACACGCAAAAAGCGCCGGCACACTTCCGTGTGCCGGCGCTTTGTATCAAAGCAATGTGTGTGGTTCAGGAATCAGCCGTTCTGACGCATCTTGGCGAAGCAATCGCTGCAGTAAACGGGACGATCGGACTTGGGCTCGAAGGGAACCTTGGCCTCGCCGCCGCAGGCAGCACAGACAGCGGTGAAATACTCTCGGGGACCGCGGGCAGCGTTCTTGCGAGCGTCGCGGCAGGACTTGCAGCGCTGGGGCTCGTTCTGGAAGCCGCGCTCAGCATAGAACTCCTGCTCACCGGCGGTGAAAACGAATTCCTTGCCACACTCTTTGCAAACTAAAGTCTTGTCTTCGTACATGATTTAACCCTCTCTTTGAGAAAATATATTGCGCTCAGCCTTTGCTGATATCGCCGGATTGAAGTTGCCGCCCGATCTTGCGGCGTATGCGCTGCACAGCATTTTCCACCGATTTTGGCGGCTTGCCAACAGTTTCTGCGATCTCTCGGCATGTGAGACCGTCCAAATAGTACCCTAAAATCTCAGCTTCGAAGGCGGATAACTGTTTGCATGTGTACTCCAGCAGACCGGCGGTTTTTTCCCTGTCGATCAACAGGACCTCGGGGTCGACCTGTGCAAAAGCGAGACTGACGTCAAAGAATGAGGGATTCAGGGGAATTGCTTGGTTCAGAGGCTGGTGTTTGCCGGATGACGCCGATTTCAGCACTGTGTAGAGACGGCGGCGGATGCACACCTCGGCAAAGGTACAGAATGATGCTGTCTGGCCGGGATCATATTCCCGCATGGCCTTAATCAGGCCCACCATTCCCTCCTGCAGCAGATCCTCACTGTCGCCGCCGGCGAGAAAATAGGGACGCGCGATGCTTCGTACCAACCGGTGATACCGCGCCGCCAGAATCTCCTCGGCATTACGGTTTCCCGTCTGGCAGGCGGCGCACAGCTGTTCGTCGCTCAGCGTCTCCAGATAGGCAAAACTAGCCTCTTTGCTATTTACCATTTTCTATTATACCTTTTCGATAAAGAATTTGTCAAGCAGTCTACGAAAATTTGTCAAAAAGTTGCGTATTATTATAGTTTTTTCACCAATTCCGACAAATCCTCCGCCACCTTGCGGGCGATCTCATCGGTCTTGGCCTCCACCATCACGCGGATCAGCGCCTCGGTGCCGGAGGGACGGATCAGAATACGGCCCTCGCTGCCCAGCAGCGCCTCCTGCTCCTTCACAGCCTGCGCCAGCACAGGGGATGCCATGATACGCTCCTTCTCTCCCGGCGTATGGGCCAGCTCCACGTTGATGAGTTCCTGCGGATACTGAGCGCAGCAGGCGGCCAGTTCGGAAGCGGGCTTTCCGGAAGCCTTCAGGGCCTTAAGGAATTGCAGCGCCGTCAGCTCGCCGTCGCCGGTGGTGGCATACTCACGGAAGATCATATGGCCGGACTGCTCGCCGCCGATGGCGTAGTCGCACTCCACCATCTTTTCCAGCACGTGGCGGTCGCCCACAGCGGTGCAGATCAGGTCGATCTTCTCGTTGCGGCAGAATTCGTGCAGGCCCAGATTGGACATGACCGTGGCCACCACGGCGTTGTTGGTCAGCTTGCCGTCCCGGCGCAGAGCCAGACCGCACACCGCCATAATCTTGTCGCCGTCGATGGTGTGCCCCTTCTCATCCACCAGCAGGCAGCGGTCAGCGTCGCCGTCAAAGGCGATGCCCAGATGGTACTTCCCTGCCACGGTCATGGTGGCAAGCTGCTCCAGATGGGTGGAACCGCAGCCGTTGTTGATGTTTACGCCGTCGGGGTCGATATTGATGAAATCCGCCATCATCGGCAGGCGCTGGAACAGGTCGGGCGCAGTAGCGGCAGCGGCGCCGTTGGCGCAGTCCACCAGCACACGCAGACCGGACAGGTCGCAGCCGATGGTGTCAATGAGATGGCTCACATAGTCGTCGTGCATCTCCTGCGCACCGTTGCGGCAGCGGCCCAGCGCGCCGCCGGTCTTAATGGGCATCTCCGCACCGGACAGGATCAGCGCCTCCACCCGCTCCTCCATGGCGTCGGGCAGCTTATAGCCCTGCGCATTGAACACCTTGATACCGTTATGCTCATAGGGGTTATGGCTGGCGGAGATCACCACACCGGCATCCGCCTGCTCCTGCACCGTCAGGAAGGCCACGGCGGGGGTTGGGATGGTGCCCAGCAGCAGCACGTCGCCGCCTACCGAGCAGATACCGGCGCTGAGGGCCGCCTCCAGCATATCCGAGGAGATGCGGGTATCCTTGCCGATGGTGATGACCGGCCTGCGGCCCAGCTCCTCCTGCAATACAACGGCCACGGACTGGCCCACATGAAAGGCCAGCTCCGCCGTCAGGGTCTTGCCCACCACACCGCGAATACCGTCTGTTCCAAATAACTTACCCATTTTCTCTGCTCCCTCTCAAAATTCCAATTGGGTCTGCCCCATAAATTCCATATGCAGGTGCTCATAGGCCTTGCGCGTCACGCAGCGGCCACGGGGCGTGCGGGTCAGAAAGCCCAGCTGCATCAGATACGGCTCGTACACGTCCTCCAGCGTCACCGACTCCTCGCCGATGGTGGCCGCCAGTGTGTCCAGACCCACCGGGCCGCCGCCGTAGTTCTCAATGATAGCACGCAGCATCCGGCGATCCACCTGATCCAGACCCAGATAGTCCACCTCAAGCGCCAGCAGGGCACTGTCCGCCACCTGACGGGTGATGACGCCGTCGGCCTTCACCTGCGCAAAGTCCCGGACGCGGCGCAGCATGCGGTTGGCAATACGGGGCGTGCCGCGGGAACGGCGGGCGATCTCCATGGCACCGGCCTCCTCGATGGGTACATCCAGAATCCCGGCGCTGCGGGTGACGATCTCCTTCAGCTCCTCCGGCGTATACAGCTCCAGCCGCAGCGTCACGCCGAAGCGGTCACGCAGGGGTGCGGACAGAGAGCCCGCCCGCGTGGTGGCGCCGATCAGCGTAAAGTGCGGCAGATCCAGCCGGATGGAGTTGGCGGAGGGGCCCTTGCCGATGATGATATCGATGGCGTAGTCCTCCATGGCGGGGTATAATATCTCCTCCACGGCCCGGTTCAGCCGGTGGATCTCGTCCACGAAGAGAATGTCATTCTCGTTGAGGTTGGTCAGCAGCGCCGCCAGATCGCCGGGCTTTTCAATGGCCGGGCCGGAGGTGATGCGGATATTGACGCCCATTTCGGCGGCGATAATGCCCGCCAGCGTGGTCTTGCCCAAGCCCGGAGGGCCGTGCAGCAGCACATGATCCAGCGATTCGCCGCGGCGGCGTGCCGCCTCGATGAACACGGACAGGTTGCCCTTGGCCTTCTCCTGACCGATGTACTCCTTCAGGGTATGGGGACGCAGGGACTTCTCCTGCGCGTCCTCCGGCAGAAAGGTGGTGGAGACGATAGGCTCTTCGTAGATGTCGCTTCCGTAGTCAATGCTCACGCTGTCCCCTCCCTCACTTCACCATGCGCTTGAGCGCCTGACGGATGATCTCCTCCAGCGGCAGGGCGTCCATGTCGATGCCCTTCAGGACCGCCGCCACCTCGCTGCCGCTGTAGCCCAGCACGGCCAGCGCCGCGCCGGCCTCCTTGGCCTTGTCGTTGGGCAGCACCATCACCGGTACGCTGCCGCCGGTGTCCGGGCCGAAGGAGCTCTGCTCCTTGGCCAGCTTATCCTTCAGCTCCAGAATGATGCGCTGGGCGATCTTCTTGCCGATGCCCGGCGCGGCGGTCAGGGCCTTTTCGTCGCCCATCACCACCGCCATAGCCAGATTGGCCGGCGTGTTGGCGGAGAGAATGGACAGCGCCGCCTTGGGGCCTACTCCGGAGACGCCCAGCAGCAGCTTGAAGCTGTGCAGTTCGCTCTGGCTGGCAAAGCCGAACAGCTCCACCGCGTCCTCCCGGACGTTCATGTAGGTATACAGCTTGGCCTTTTCGCCCTTTTTCAGCTGGGACAGAGTATAGTTGGTGGTGGCGCAGGCATAGCCCACGCCGCCGCAGTCGATCACGGCCAGATTGGCCTCCATTTCGGCCACGACGCCGCTGAGATAGTAGAACATCACACGGTCTCCTTTACGTTGGGGTCAGTACGCCGCAGCAGGCTGGTGGCGCTGCGGGCATGGCAGATGGCGATGGCCAGCGCGTCGGCAGCATCGTCGGGCCGGGGGATGGCCTTCAGCTTCAGCAGGCGGCGGGTCATGTCCATCACCTGCTTCTTCTCCGCAAGGCCATAGCCCACCACCGCCTGCTTCACCTGCATGGGGGTATATTCATAGATGGGCAGATGCAGTTTCTCCGCCGTACAGAGAATCACACCTCTGGCATGAGCCACCGCGATACCGGTGGTGATGTTCTTGCTGAAAAACAACTCCTCGATGGCCATTTCATCCGGCCGGAACTGTTGGATCAGCTCCGTCAGGTCGCTTTCGATCAGCGTCAGCCGCACCGCCAAGGGCATACCGGCAGGGGTGTTAATGGCGCCATACTGTACCATTTTCTGGGCGGCACCGGCGCAGTCCAGCACACCGAAGCCCACAATGGCCACACCGGGGTCTATTCCCAAAATACGCACGGCGCTCCCTCCCCATGATAAATCAGTTTATTATACTCTTTTTTCCCCTTTCTGGCAATAGAAAACCGCAGAATACCGTAAATAATGCGCTTGCCTTACAGGAATTTGTCTAATTCACGCTCCACCTGCGGCATCTTCTTCACCGCCGGACGGTCGATGCGCCAGCCGTCCTTGGTGACCATGTCCAGCTTCCGCAGGGCCGTCAGATCCTCCAGCGGGTTCTTCTCGCAGACGATCAGGTCGGCGGCCTTTCCCTTCTCGACGGAGCCGGTCAAGTGGTCGATGCCCGCCAATCTGGCGTTCAGCAGCGTGGCGCTGTATAGGGCAAAGTCAGGCGTCACATCGCAGAACTTCACGAAGTAGCACAGCTCGCGCCACATATCATAATGGGTGATGAAGGGGCAGCCGGTGTCGGTGCCCAGTCCCACGGGAATACCGGCGGCAAGGCACGCCTTTGCCAAGGCGATAATGCCGTCGAACACCACCTTGCCGTTCTCCTGCTGCTCATAGGTGGCATGGGAGACGCCGCGGTCGAAAAGGGCGTAAGGCACTGCGGGAGAGATGGTGGACACCTGAAACGCGCCCCGCTCCCTGAAAAGCCGCATGATCTCCTCATCTGGCTTTGCGCCGTGCTCGATGGAATCCACGCCGTTTTCCAGCGCCACACGGACGCCCTCCGGGCTTTCCACATGGGCAGCCACCTTCATGCCCAGCGCGTGGGCGCGGTCACAGGCGGCCTTTACCAGCTCCGGCCGCATCCGCAGCACACCCGGCTCGCCCACCACCTCGGCATCCATGACGCCGCCGGTGATCATCAGCTTGATGAGGTCGGGCTTCTCCGCCGCGATGGTGGTCACATAAGCGGCGGCCTCCTCCGGCGTTCTGGCCTCATAGGCCAGCGAACCGGCCATATGGCCGCCAGGGACGGATACCGCCATGTTGGAGGCCACCACACGGGGCGATAGGATCTTCCCCTCCGCCGCCTGATCCCGGATGATGGTATCGAAATCCGCCACGCCGCCTACCGTGCGGATGGTGGTGACGCCGCTGAGCAGCTCTGTTCTGGCGTAGCCCTCGCACAGCTTCACGCCTACGCTGCGGGTGACGCGGTTTGTGGTGATGAGCTTCACCAGCTTCTTGGGATCGGAGGGCTTTTTCCGGGGCTTTCCGGAGGCCGGAAGGTGTACATGCAGGTTGATGAGGCCCGGCAGCAGATACTTGCCGTTCAGATCCACCCGCTCATAGCCCGCAGCGATCTGGCTCTCATCTCCGATATCCACGATCCTGCTGCCGCTGATGTAGACGGTCTTGCCCGTCTGAGGCATCATATGCTCCGTGCCGTCCAGCAGTACGCAGTTGGTCAGGGCATACCGTTTTTCGTTCTTATACATGGCAACGCCTCCCATCTAATATTTAAGTCAAGATTATAGCGGGCAAGAGGGGAAAACGCAAGCGTTTTCCCCTCTTGTTTCCTATAACTGTCGTATCTGTCCCTGTATCAGCTTGCTGACCGCGTCGGCAAACCAGCCGATGGTCGGGATGCGGGTCAGGGCCTTGCCGTAGATCTTGCGGCCGCCCTCCAGCTCCAGATCGCTGCCGGTAAAGACGCACACCGGCGTGATGCCCTGATGCCGCAGGATGCCCGCCTCGGCGGCGGTATCCTCGATGCCCCGCTTGCCGCTGTATACATAGCCGCCCAGCGGCAGCGCCCCGATGGGGATGCGCTGGTCGTCGTTGGGGCTGGCATCGGACAGGATGATCAGCAGCCGGTGATCGGCCCTGCCCCGCCGCATCAGCCATCCCATGGCCCGCAGGGCCAGACCGTCCCGGTTCCATCCGGCGGCCACATAGTCGAAGATGGCGTCGTTCTTCCCTGTCTGGTCATAGTCCCGCAGGATGCGCAGCACCGTGCAGCCGCTGACAGAGCAGAATGCCGTCACCCGCACGGGAATGCGGCAGCGCTCCAGACTTTCCGCGATGAGGTACGCCTGCGTGGACAGCTTCTCCTGCTGCTGGTTCTGTGAGGCGGAGCCATCCAGCAGGATGTCCACCGTCAGGTCGCCCATCTCGCTCTGCTGCCGCTGGACGAACACCTTTTCCTCGTCCAGCACGGCGCTGCGCCACACCACGGGGGCGTACAGCTGTCCCGCGCGGGCCAGCGTGGAGGATACATCGCTTTGCAGCAGGATGGTATTCTGCAGCTTCTGGGTCAGCTGGGCAATGATAAGCTTGTTCTCCACCAGATGGGCCTGATAGTAGGCGCGGTTTTTCTCCCGCTGCTGGTGGAAGGTGCCTACATCCCACGCGGTCTCCCGGCTCAGCTCATGCTTGACGGGCACGCCCTTGGTAAAGTGCAGATGGCAGTTCTTGTGCACGCCGGTACACAGCTCACGCTCCACCTGTGCCAGCTCCGACGGTGTCAGCATGGAGACGCCGAAGCAGTCCTCCACATAGCGCCGCAGGATGGGCTCCGGGGTCTTTCCTTGCAAAAAGGACAGGGGGTGGGACCGCTTTTTCCCGGTCTCCTCCTCGTTGGGGCCGCCGCCGGACTGCTCCAGACGGCGCAGGGCGTTGGGCCGCACGAAGCGGCTGGTCTTTCTGCCCCGGCCGCCGATAGAGCGCCCCACCCACATGCTCCACTGCCGGTCGGTGACGCTGCGTCGGGCGCGCTGGAAATAGCGGAACAGCAGCGCTTCCATTTTGTCCATGATCTGCTGCTCGTCCCACGCGGGATCAAAGGTCAGGGCATCCAGCACTTCCTTCTGCCACGGGTCCTCCTGCGGCTCATGCAGCACGCGGCGGAACCACGCCGTCCGCAGGCCCTCCGCGCTGCGGGGATCGGCGGCGTGGGACTGGGCCAGCATCCGGCGGGCATACTCCTGCCGCAGCTCCTCCAGCACGGGACGCTCCTTCAGTGCTTTTTCGTAGGCCACGCCCTCCAGCCCCAGCCAGAACAGGTCGCTGTACAGCTCGCCCTTGGGCTGATGCTGAAATGCGTGGAACAGAGGCTTGAATTTGTCGAATTGATAGCACCGGTACACAAGACCAATGATGGTGTTCATGTAGAGCTGGGCCTCGCCGTCGGCATCGTAAGCCTGAAACTCCGGGCGCACGTCGTAGTTTTCCGCGCCGTTCCACACCTGATTGGCCGCGCGGCGGCTCTGGATATCTTCTCTGTCCATATCAATTGCCAAACAGCTTCGACCGGTCGGCGTCCTTGGGGATACGGCTCCACACCGCGTCCGCCACCAGCTGCCGCTCGAAGGGATCGAAGGCCTTGTTGATGATGCCCAGCTTCAGCGCCTCGCCGGAGGTGATGCCCTTTTCGATCAGGTGCAGCGACGAGAGAAGGCCACGCAGATCCAGCGCCTTGGTGGAGATCTCGCCGTTGTCGCACTTCTGCCGCAGGTCGCGGAACAGGGCGGAGAACTGCTGGATCCACTTGTCACTCAGGCCGGGAAAGCCGCGGCGCAGCAGCTTCTGCAGGTTTTCCTCGGAAATGACCGGCATGTCCAGCACCACAAAACGGGACACCAGCGCCTCGTTCAGCTCACGGGTACCGGCATAGCCATAGTTCATGGTGCCGATGAAGCGGGTGGCGGGATCCAGCTCGATACGCTCATAGCCGGGAACATCAATGACGCGGCGGAAATCCAGCGTGGCGTGCAGCACCGCCAGCGCCTCGTTTTTCGCCATGTTCACCTCGTCCAGCACGCCGAAGCCGCCCATGCGGGCGCACTGGCAGATGGGCCCCTCACGGAATACCACCTTGCCGTCCTTCAGGGTATCCGCGCCAATGAGGGACGCGGCGTCCACATTCACATACATGGACACATCCCAGTTGGGACGGCCAAACACGGCGGCCAGATTCTCCGCCAGTACGTTCTTGCCGGTGGCCTTGGGGCCTGCCAGCAGCAGATGCTCGCCGCACAGCAGCGCTGCCGCCGCGCTCTCCCAGATCTCCTTGCCGTAGTACAGAAAGCGCGGCACGGGAATGCGCGCCTCTGCCTCCGGCGCAGCGGGATACTGGCTGCGGAAATGACGTATCTCATCCAGCAGCGCCTTGTCGATACCCTCGTCCTGAAGCTCTTTCCAAATATCCATAGTCTTACCGCCCTTCTGCATTTGGCATATTCTTTTTTGATGGCATATTATACGCCCGTATGCCGTTAACGGAACGTTAAGGATATGACAGAAACTGACATTTTTTGCAAGAAAAGACCGGAGCCGCTTTCACGGCCCCGGTGGGGTGGTTTTTTATAGCTTTTTCTCCAGACAGACCAGCTGGACGCCGGGGATACCATTGAACACGCAGGGCATGATGCCCGCCTCCCAGTAGCCGAGACCGGCGTACATTTTCCGGGCCGTCTTGTTGCGGGCGTTGGTGTCCATCCGCAGGTAGGGGCAGCCGTTTTCCCGGGCGTAGTCCTCATAGAACTTCACAAACGCCGTGCCGTACCCCTTTCCGGAGCAGGCGGGCTCCACCACCAGCGTGTGCAGCACCATCACCTGCTCGTCCGGCACGTCCGGATAGCACCACGGCACATCGGCGTACACCGGCACCTGAATCTTGTTGATGCGGGCCACCGCCACCACCGCGCCGTTCTCCTCCATCACGAACAGGTCATCGGCCTCCAGCGCCGCGCGGGCCGTGTCCGCCGTGGGGTATACGCCCCGGATCCAGCCTACGGTGGACTTGCCGCTCTCCTCGTTGTCGTGGATATGCTCATAGATGGCTGCGATATGCGGGATGTCCTGCTGGGTGCCTTTTCGGATCATGGGAAAGTCCTCCTGACTGCTTTTTTCGTATTATAGGCAATGCCGCGCCGCCTGTCAAGGGCTTCTCCCTTGCAAACCGCGCCCCCTTATGGCATAATGGAGGCAAAGAAAAGGAGGATGTCCCCTATGAAGAAAATTGCCGTGATCACCGGCGCTTCCAGCGGTATGGGAAAGCGCTTTGCCGAGACTGTGGATCAGTACGGCGCCTTTGATGAGGTATGGGTCATCGCCCGCCAGCAGGACAAGCTGGAGGCGCTGCGCGCCACGGTGCCCTTCCCTGTCCGGGTGCTGGCCATGGATCTGACCGACCGTGCCAGCTTCGACACCTATCGCTCCGCGCTGGCGGAGGAGCCGGTGCAGGTGGGCCTGCTGATGAATTGCAGCGGCTACGGCAAGTTCGGCGCGGTGCTGGATACGCCACTGGAGGTCAACCTCAACATGACCGACCTGAACTGTCAGGCGGTGGTGGCCATGTGCCAGATCACAGCCCCCTATATGCCCCGGGGCAGCCAGATCATCAACATTGCGTCAGTGGCGGCCTTTCAGCCTATTCCCTATGTTGCCGTCTACGGCGCCACCAAGGCCTTCGTCCTCAGCTTCAGCCGGGCGCTGAACCGGGAGCTGCGCCGTCAGGGCGTGGGCGTCATGGCAGTCTGCCCCTTCTGGACAAAGACCGCCTTCTTTGACCGGGCCACCTCTTCCGGCGGCGAGGACGTGGTGAAGAAGTACGCCGCCATGTACGATCCCGACGACATCGTGCGCCGCACATGGCGGGACGCCAAGCGGGGCCGGGATGTGTGTACCTACGGCTTTGTGGCCCGCGGTCAGGCGGCGCTGACGAAGCTGCTGCCCCACAGTCTGGTGATGGATGTGTGGATGAAGCAGCAAAAGCTGTCGTGACCGCTGATCATCCGGCGATAGATATCTTCATACGCGCCTCCACAGCAGGCGGTTGTCCTCAAAGAGCACCGCCAGCCGTCCGGTGTCCTTCAGCCACGCCAGATACGACTTCACGGTGCTGCCCACCAGCACGTACTGCTCAAAGGTCAGGGTCAGGCCGTAGTCATCAAACAGCTTCTTCAGCAGCTCCTCGAAGATGACAGGCTCGGCGCACAGCGCCACCATGTGGTCGGCGATCTCATGCACCTTGTCGATGTTGTACTTGGCCAGCGGCGCGATGTCCTCCGTGACCTCGGCGTGGGCGGGGACAAAGGCGGCAGCCTGCATGGTCTTGACCTTCTCCAGCGTGTCCAGATAGGCGGCCACATCGTAGATAAAGCCGATCTGGTACTTGTCCAGCGTCTCGCGGCTGGACAGGCAGTCCGCCAGATACACCACATCATCCGGGCTGCGGAAGCCCACCATGTGGAAGAAATGGCCCGGCAATTGCAGCAGCTCAAAGCCCTCCGGCAGCACGGCTCCCGTCAGCTCCTGTGCGTCGCTCTCCTGCGCCATCAGGAACTTGTGGCGCAGATCCTTGGGCGGGAAGCCGCCGTACAGAAATGCCGGCTCCAGCACCGGATGACGGGTGATATCACACTCAATGCCCTGCGCATAGACCTTGCACCTGGTCTGGGCCTGCAAATAGCGGTTGCCGCCGATGTGGTCGGCGTTGGAGTGGGTGTTGTAAATGGCGGTCAGATGCCAGCCGTTGGCATCCAGCAGCTGCCGCACCTTGCGGCCCGCGTCCTTGTCGTTGCCGCTGTCGATGAGACAGACATCCGTATCGTTCAGCTTCACAAGGCCCATCTTGGAGGGGCTTTGGATATAGTAGCTATTGCCGGTGATATGATTCAATTCGTACATAACTGCACCTCTTTTCGTAGGATCTCTTACCTATATTTATATAGCAACAACAAACACTTGTCAACGAAAACGCCCGATCCGGTTCGGATCGGGCGTTTCCGTTGGGGAGAATATGTCAGAAAGCAAAGGATTTGCTTACTTCTTGGCCAGCTTGCCCTCCTTACACATGGCGACCACCATGCCGGTCAGGGCGAACAGGGCGATGGCGTTGGGAATGACCATCAGGTTGTTGAACATATCCGTCAGCTCCCACACCAGATCGTTGCTGGCCAGCGTGCCGATGAACACGAACACCAGCGCGATGATGCTGTACACCACGGTGCAGCGGCGGGGATTCTTCTTGCCGAACAGATAGTTGGCGTTGATCTTGCCGAACAGGTTCCAGCTCAGCACGGTGGAGAACGCGAAGAAGAACAGGCACACCGCCACGAACATGGCGCCGAACTTCTCGCCGAACACGGTGCCGAAGGCGGTCTGGGCCAGATTGGCCTTGGTCAGCGTGGTGCTGGCAGCGGCCGCGCCGCAGTCGGCCAGAGGGCCGTCGGCGGTATACAGGGTGGAGATGATGACCAGCGCATTGAGGGTCAGCACCACGAAGGTATCAATAAACACACCGATCATGGCCACAACGCCCTGATCGTGGGGGTGCGCCACATTGGCCTGCGCGTGTGCGTGGGGGGTGGAGCCCATACCGGCCTCATTGGAGAACAGGCCGCGCTTGGCGCCCTGACTGATGGCAGTCTTGATGGCATAGCCGAAGCCGCCACCGATGATGGCCTGAGGCTGGAAGGCATACTTGAAGATCATGGCGAAGGTAGCGGGAATGTAGGTGATGCGGGCCACCAGAACGGCCAGACCGCCCAGCAGGAAGATGCAGGCCATGATGGGGACGATCTTCTCGGTAACGGAGGCCAGACGCTGCACGCCGCCCAAGAAAATGACAGCGCAGATGGCCACCAGAATCACACCGGACACCCAAGTGGGGATGCCGAAAGCGGTATTCATGGTGGAGCCGATGGAGTTGGACTGCACCATGCAGCCCATGAAGCCCAGCGCCAGCACGATGGCCACGGCGAAGAAGCCTGCCAAGAACTTACCGAAGCCGCCCTTGAACGCGGTGGTGATATAGTACACGGGGCCGCCGCGAACCGTGCCGTCAGGGTCAACGATACGGGTCTTTTGGGCCAGCGTGGCTTCGGCGTAGATGGTGGCCATGCCGAAGAAGGCGATGACCCACATCCAGAAGATAGCGCCGGGGCCGCCGGTCAGGATCGCGCCGGAAGCGCCCACGATGTTGCCGGTGCCTACCTGCGCGGCGATGGCGGTGGCCAGCGCCTGAAAGGAGCTCATACCGGAGTCCTGCTTGCCGCCCTTCAGCTTCAGGTTGCCGAACACCTTGCGCATACCCTCACCGAAGCAGCGCACCTGCACGAAACGGGTCTTGATGGAGTACCACAGACCCACGCCGATCAGCAGAAACACCAGAATGTAGTTACTCAGGTACTCGTTGATCTTACTCACGATGGGAAACAGTACGGATTCGATGGCTTGCATGTTGATTCTCTCCTTTTCAACAGAAAAATAGAGCCGCTGCTGCGCAGCGACTCCGGAGAAACAAGGTAGACACACAAATGTCTTCTCTGTCCTTTTGCCTGAGAGATTCAGCGCCTTTGCGCCTTACACCTTCGGCACCCAATTCAATGGGATTCTCCAGAGTCCCCTCCCCTTTCAGTTTTCCGCCGGAATTCTGAAAGGCTCATCGGGTGCTGTTCAATTGATGAAGGGAGTATAGCACAGCTTTTTCCCGATTGCAAGCATTTTCTTCACAATTCAGAAATATTTTTTGCACCCATTGACAATATCGTAATACGATGTTATAGTGATATCGTAAAACGATATTTAATAGAAAGGAGCGCTGCACCATGCCGAAACGGTCATTGGAGACCCTGTCGGAGCCGATGTTCTATGTGCTGATGGCTCTGCGCCGCCGGACGCTGTGCGGCGTGGAGATCGTCCACTGGATCGGCGAGACCACCGGCGGCCGCATGGCGCTGGGGCCGGGGACGCTGTACACCATTCTCTCCAAGCTGACGGATGAACAGATGATCCGGGAGGTCAGCGTGGAGGGCCGCAAGCGCACCTATGAGCTGACCGACGCGGGACGTGCCCTGTATGACGCCGAATGTGCCCGTCTGCGCCGCTGCATCCGCGACGCGGACAGAGAGGAGGAAAACACATGATAAAGCTCCTGCCCTACTATCTGATCCAGATCGACGCCATTGAAAGCTGGCTGGACGATCAGGCGAAAAAGGGACTGTTCCTGACGGAATTTGCCCGTCCGGGCGTCATGCACTTTGAAAAAGGAGAACCGCGGACGGTACGCTACCGGATCGACGTGAAGCGGGACATCGGCACCTACGGCGAGAAAGAGCGCATTGCCGACTATCAGGAATTTGGCTGGAAATATGTCTGCGAGCTTGCCGCTGACATGGACGTCTATCGCTGTGACGATCCCGACGCGCCGGAGCTGAACACCGACGAGGAAACGCTCCATGAGGTGCTGGACAAAAAGCTGAGAAGCCGATACGTGTGGAATGGCGCATTGCTGTGTCTGCTGCCGTTGTGGCTCATTCTCATCCTGCGCCGCTATTCATATGTGTATTCCACCGGGATATATGACCAGCTGCTGTCAGGCTTTCTCTGGCTGTACGTCTTTGTGGGACTGATGACGCTGACTTGCCTCATCATTCTGGTCACCTATATTGCCAGTGCTGCCGCCACGCGAAAGCGCAGGCTGCTGAAGCGGACGTACCACTCCCCTGTCGAAATGCGCCGCTGGCGCACCGTACAGCTGTCGACCTTCATTCTACCTGCGCTCGCGCTGGTGATATTTCTCGCCACCGCTATTGGCATGAATCAGCCTTATAATCGTATTCCGGTGGAGGAATTCCCTGCACCCATAGTATCAGAGGTGTTCCCTGATGTTACCGCTGAAACCCAGTGGGCGTCGGATGCCCCCCAACTGCTGCGCAGCCACATTTATCTGCGGCAGGAGGGCCCCGATGTCACCGATCCGGAGACGGGTTATCTGGTGGGAAGCTGGTATTACAACGCGGATATATACCGTCTTGCATGGCGGTGGCTCGCCAATGGCTACGCGCAGGAGCAGGCACAGGCCTACGGGCTGCGGGAGATCACCGTTACCGGCTGGGAGCACGCATGGTACGGCGCGGATAACGCCGTGTGGGGCGGTCAGACGCTGATCCTGCAAAACGGCAGGGAGGTATGGGAGATCGGCTGTGACCGTGAGGAAAGCCTGCTGGACGCTTTAGATTTGTTCGCCCGCTGAGGTCAGAAAGGAGACGCCGCTATGAGTAAGAGCAAATACAACATCGCAAAAGAGATGCCCTTCGCATGGTATGAGGTGGACGCGCTGGAGGCGTGGCTGGACGAACAGTCTCAGCAGGGCCTGAAGCTGGTAAGCATCCGGGGCCTTGGCTATAAGAATGCTATCTTTGCGGAGACCGCGGAATCCCCCACCCGCTACCGCGTCCATATCAAGCCAAAGGACGGCTACTACACCAGGCGGGAGGAATACCGGGAGACCATGCGGGAGCTGGGCTGGGAGTATGTAGACCGGCTGCACTACCGGGCGGATATCTACCGGGCTACGCGGCCCGACGCGGTGGAGATCAACACCGACGAAAACGCCCTGCGGGATTCCATCGAAGCCGCCAACCGGGGCGAGCTGTGTGCCGGTATCGTGCTGATCCTGCTGATCCCCAATCTGCTCCGGAATGAGCTCCGGTATATGAAGTTCTACGACGGCTTTTACGATATGCTGCTGGATGGCACCGCGCTGCTGACGGTCTCCGCGGTATTTCTGGCCGCCTTCTATCTGGTGCTGGGCATATATGCCATTCTCCGCTCCATCGCGCAGCGCCGGCGGTATCTGCTGGGCAGAAGCTTCCGCACCGCCCCGGAGATACGCAAGCGCAAGCGTGTCCGTATCGCGCTGCTGACATTGTTCGGCATCAGCATACTGTTTCTGGCTGTGGTCGGCACCGGCTCCTCCGGAAGCTACTATGACGTACCGCTCTCCGACTGTCCCGTGGTGCTGCTGGAATCCTTGTCCCCGGTGGAAGCGGCACAGCTGGACTATGACGCGGATTACCTCGACGCACCCCATGGCACCGGCGGCAAGCATCTGCTGTACTCCTTTGTCACCTACCGGCAGGACGGTCCCACCATCCGGCTGGATGGGGAGTACGCGGGGATCGGCTATGCCGCCTTCAACTACTGGGTCAACGTCATGGACATCCGCGCCGAATCGCTGGCGGAGAAATACTTCGCCGAAAAAGCAAATGCCCACGACTGGCAGGAGGTACAGATCAAGGGCTGGGATCAGGCCATGTACCGCCGGTATACCACCAGCCTCCGGCAGGAGTTCCGCAGCGACCGGCTACCGGATACCCCCGAAATATCTCAACAGGAGCTGGTACTTCGGCTGGGCAATCGTGTGGTCACGGTAGGCTATGACGGCGAGGCCGACATGTATCCCCGGCTGAACACCCTGTACGCCCGGCGCACGGCTCCCGCCGCCGAACTCACCGCATAACAAACGACCACCGTACAGCAAAAATGCTGTACGGTGGTTTTGCTTTACAATCTTTATTTCCGCAGCCAGTCCGGTCGGGAGCGGCTGTGTGCGCCGGACACCAGTCCCATGGTGGCGAAGGTGATGACGATGGACGTGCCGCCGTAGCTGAAAAACGGCAGCGTCAGGCCGATGACCGGCATCACGAACAGGCACATGCCCACGTTGGCCAGTATCTGAAACAGCAGCATTCCCACCACGCCAACGCAGATATAGGCGTCCAGCTTGCTGTTGGCGTTGCGGGCCACATAGACGCACCGCAGCACGATGGCCGACAGGATGGCCAGCGCCAGCACACAGCCCACCATGCCCAGCTCCTCGCCAATGACGGAGAAAATGAAGTCCGTATGGCGGTTGGGCAGACTGGAGCTGTCCTTGCTCTGGGTCTGGATGCCGTGGAACAGCCCCATGCCCGTCAGCTTGCCGCCGCCCAGCGTCAGCAGGCTGCGGGTCTGATGCCAGCCCTCGTTCAGCGGACGGAAGCTGTGATCCAGCACCACAAGGAAACGGTTTTTCATATAGGACTTGATGATATCCTCCTCCCAGAGGATATAAAAGGCCAGCACCGCGCCGACACCGCCGCCGATGAACCAGCCTTTCGGCACACCGGCCACGAAGCACATGCAGACGAAGATCGCCACCAGCACCAGATCGCTGCCCATATCGGAGGATATTTTATAGTACAGGCCAAAGAACACCATCAGGTGTACGCCCAGAAACAGAATATCCGGCAGCCGCCGCAGCGTCCGGTTCTCCTCCAGCCACACCAGCTGCCACGCCAGCACCAGAATAAAGGTCAGCTTCACGATCTCGGAGGGCTGCACCATCACCGGCAGCAGCGGGAATTTCAGCCACGCCAGATTGCCCGTGTCACCGGCACGGCCCAGCGGGGATTTCAGCAGCAGGATCAGCCCAAGGCCCAGCAGCGTCAGCCACAGCCAGCCCTTTTTTCGCATCAGCTCGCCCACATCCACCATCGACAGCAGGAAAAACAGGACGATACCGATGACCGCGCCGCCGGTCTGCACCAGCACCTCGCGCATGGAATTCATATACCGGGTGGCGGAATAAATCATCAGGATACCGTAGGCTGTGGCGGCACAGCAAAGCGCCAGCAGAACAAGGTCTGTCTGCCGCAAGATATCCCGCAATAACTCCCGCACACGCTGCATGGATCGTTCCTCCGTAAAAGCCAATGGGGCCTGCCGCCCCAAAATAAGTCCTGTACATTTTACCACAAGAAGTTTTCCGTGTAAACCTGTCTTACCCCCTTTCTTTTTTGAACTTTTTGTGGTACCATAATGAAAATGGCAGAATAGGGCCGTTTCACTTTCCGAAAGGACGTTTATCATGCAGTACATTTCCCACAGTGTGTCGGATACAGAGAAATTCGGCTGCCGCTTGGCCGGGCAGCTGCGGCCCAATACCGTGGTGGCCTGCCGCGGCGGACTGGGCATGGGCAAGACGGCCCTGACCCGTGGTATCGCCCGCGGTCTCGGCTATACGGGGCGGGTCACCTCCCCCACCTTTACCATCGTCAACGAGTATCTGGGCAAGACGCCCCTGTTTCATTTTGATATGTACCGTCTGGATGACAGCGACGCGCTGTTCGACATCGGCTGGGAGGATTACCTGGATCGCGGCGGCGTGTGCGTGGTGGAATGGAGCGAAAACGTGGCGGACGCCCTGCCGCCGGACGCCGTGGTGGTGAGCATTGCACGGGGCGAAGGCGACAACGAACGGATCATTACCGTGGAGGGAGGCGGCATCGCATGAAAATACTGGCTCTTGAGACCTCGGCCAAGTCCGTGTCCGCCGCCGTGGTGGAAAACGGCGCGGTGCTGGCCAGCGCCTATCAGAACATGGGCCTGACCCACAGCGTTACGCTGATGCCGCTGGTGGACAGTATGCTGAAAAACGCCGGTCTGACGGCGAAGGATATGGAGCTGATCGCCGCAGCAGCCGGTCCCGGCAGCTTTACGGGCCTGCGCATCGGCGTATCCGCCGCCAAGGGCTTGGCATGGGCGCTGGAGCTGCCCTGCTGCGGCGTGTCCACGCTGGAGGCCATGGCGGAAAACGCCCGCGCCTTCGAGGGTACTGTGATCTGTGCCATGGACGCGCGGCGGCAGCAGATCTATAACGCGGTGTTCGACTGCCATGACGGCGCGCTGGAGCGCCGGTGCGAGGATCGCGCCGTGGCGCTGGAGCTGCTGGCGGGCGAGCTGAAAAATGACAAAAACAGGAAAATAGTAGTTGGCGACGGCGCGAAACTATGCTATACTTATCTGTTGGAGCAAGGGATCCCCTGCTCGATGGCTCCGGCGGACGAGCTGTATCAGAAGGCCGTCGGCGTGGGGCTTGCGGCGGAACGCATGGCGGCAGAGGGCCGCACTGTGACGGCGCAGGAGTTGTGTCCAGTGTACCTCCGGCTCAGTCAGGCCGAGCGGGAGCGGCTGGCAAAGGGACTGCCCATCACGCTGGACGCGAAATAATGGCATAATTGAATATTTTTATATACGGAGGATAAGATCATGAACGAAAAGTTCCCCACCCTGCACATCGTGAACCACCCGCTGGTGCAGCACAAGCTGACGGTGATGCGCGATAAGAACACCAGTGTCAAGGACTTCCGCACGCTGGTCGGCGAGGTCGCCATGCTGCTGACCTACGAGGCCACCCGTGACCTGCCCACCACCCTCAAGACCATTGAGACCCCTCTGTGCACCTGCGAAATGCCCGTGCTGGCCGGCAAGAAAATGGCCATCGTTCCCATCCTCCGTGCAGGTCTGGGCTTTGAGGACGGCATCCTCAATCTGATCCCCTCCGCCCGTGTGGCGCACATCGGTATGTACCGCGACGAAGAGACGCTGGAGCCCCACTTCTACTTCCTGAAGTACCCCAAGGACATCGCCGAGCGTGACGTGCTGATCGTGGATCCCATGCTGGCTACCGGCGGCAGCGCCGACATGGCCATCACCAAGATGAAGGAGCTGGGCTGCAAGAACATCAAGCTGATGATCCTCGTGGCCGCGCCCGAAGGCGTGCAGTTCATCTATGACCGCCACCCCGACGTGGAGATCTATTGCGCCGCGCTGGACGATCACCTGAACGAAAACGGCTATATCGTGCCCGGTCTGGGCGACGCCGGCGACCGTATTTTCGGCACGAAATAAAAATAGCACTTTACAGTTTCACTCATTTGTCGTATAATTGTACTATATCAGATGGAAAGGCGGTGCCTTAATGGACGATTATACCAGAAAATTCAATGCCGCAGAGGATCGGGACGAGCAGGTGCATCATGTGCTGACCTCTGTATACGAGGCACTGAAGGAGAAGGGCTACGATCCTGTGAACCAGATCGTGGGCTATATCCTGTCGGAGGATCCTACCTACATCACCAATCACAACGGCGCCCGCACGCTGATCTGCAAGATCGACCGTGACGAGCTGCTGCAGATCCTTGTGAAACGGTATCTGGACATCTGATGTGAAATCAATATTTAAGCAGGGAGAATCTGTCGATTCTCCCTGCTTCTTGTCGTTTTTGTGAACCTTTCTCCAGCCGATTTGACAGAGGTTGATTTTTATGCTATACTAACACTTGATTTTGTAAACAGGAGGTAATCAACCCAATGGCAGATGTAAAAAAAGGCGAAGGCCTTGTTTATAAAAACCATCCCCTGCGGCGGATCGACAACCTGATCTACTACGGCTCCATGGCGGACAAATACATCGTCATGTTCCAGATCCTGGAATCTAAAAAGGAACAGGATATGGACGTGGCCACCCGTGTTTCCGTTCAGCTGCAGCTGACTGACCCCGACCTGAAATCCCGCGACCGCGTGGTGAAGAAGTCGGAGAAGAACAGTCTGTACGCGGCCATGGATGTGGGCTCTATCTGGCTGGAGCGCGCATTGGCCGGCAAGCTGTAAGGGGGCGTTCCATGAGATCACGCAATTCCCATAAGCTCGCCGCCGTGGTGCTGACCGCAGCCATGCTCTGCAATACCACGGTGACCGCGTGGGCATCGTCCACCACCGGCAGCACCGGCAATACCGTGACCCCCACGGCACAGGATACCGCCGCCATCAAGACGGCGCTGACCTCCGGTCTGGAGGCCAAGGGCCAGAAGCCCGCCCTGCCCCGTCTGCTGCCCAGCGATACCAAAGTGAAGGCCGTGGGCCGGATCACCGTAAAGGACATCCCCCTCTATTTCGACCCCACCGAGGAGAGCAATGTTTACATTCTCCTGCCGCTGGACGCTCTGGTCTCCGTGATGGAGGATCTGGACGACTGGTTCCGCATCAGCTATAACGACTGCACCGGCTTTATCTCTCCGGAATATGTGGAGCTGCTGAAGCGCAACGAGACCTTTGAGACCTACGGCGTAGTGGATGCCAAGGAGCTGCCGCTGCTGAAGGAAGCAGACGGCGACAGCGAGGTGCTGACCACCCTGAAGGATGGCGACCGCGTGGAGGTTACCGGCTTTGGCAACGGCTGGTTCGCCATCAAGAGCGGCGACAATACCGGCTACGTCACCGGAGACGATCTGGACCTGACGCTGGAGAAGGAAGCTCCCAAGCCCAAGGTAACGGCCAAGACCACGAAGAAGTCTCAGACCACCGGTGATAACGGCTCCACCGAGGGCAGCGGCGATACTTATGTCGCCAGCGGCTCCGGCAGCGATGTGGTTTCCTACGCCATGCAGTATCTAGGCACGCCCTACGCCTACGGCGGCACCGGCTCCGGCGGTTTCGACTGCTCCGGCTTCACCATGCATGTGTTTGCCAGCTTCGGCGTCAGTCTGGCCCACGGCGCAACGCCTCAGCTGAACAGCGGCTATTATGTGTCCCAGAGCGAGCTGCAGCCCGGTGATCTGGTGTTCTTCTTCGGCACCTACAACACCAGCAGCGCGGCCAGCCATGTGGGCATCTATGTCGGCGGCGGACAGTTTATCCACGCATCCTCCAGCCGCGGCGTTATCATTTCCAGTCTCAGCGAGACCTACTACGCCAACCGTTATCTGACGGCCCGCCGCGTGCTCTGATCGCAATTGCATACATTTCCTGTTCCCCGGACGGCATGTCCGGGGAACTTTTTTATTTTCCCTCTTGACAATTTCACTCTTCATGCATATACTGTATATATCGAACATATACAGTTATCACAGAGGTGAGCATATGGATCTGATTATCAGCAACGCCAGCGGAAAGCCTATTTACGAGCAAATCTATACCCAGATCAAAAACAACATCATCTCCGGTGAGCTGTCGCCGGGGGATGCCCTGCCCTCCATCCGGGTGCTGGCCAAGGACCTGCGCATCAGCGTCATCACCACCACACGAGCCTATGACGAATTGGAGCGGGATGGCTTTATTGACCGTGTACCCGGCAAGGGCTGCTATGTGGCGGAGAAGAATCTGGAGCTGGTGCGGGAGGCCCACCTGAAGCAGATCGAGGATCACATGAGCGAGATCGTGGAGCTGGCGGCAGGCTGCTCGCTGACGGAGGAGGAAGCCGTGAAGATGCTGCGGCTCATGTGGGAAATGAAAGGAAAGGATGAAACATGTTGAACGCGATCGAGATAAAAGGACTGGTGAAGGAGTACCCCGGCTTCCGGCTGGACGGCCTTGATCTGGCGCTGCCCTCCGGCAGCATCATGGGACTGGTGGGGGAAAACGGCGCAGGCAAAAGCACCACCATCAAGCTCATCATGAACGCCGTCCGCAAGGACAGCGGTGCGGTATCGGTGCTGGGTACGGATCACCAGAGCGCCGCCTTCCATGAGGTAAAGGAGGCCATCGGCGTGGTGCTGGACGAGGCGTACTATCCCGAGATACTGAACGCCAACGACGTGGGCAGCATCATGGCAAATACCTATCATAACTGGGAGCCGGACACCTACCAAGGCTATTTGCAGCGATTCGGCCTGCCCCGGAATAAGGCCTTCAGGGATTACTCCCGCGGCATGAGGATGAAACTGGCCATCGCCGTGGCATTGTCCCATCAGGCGAAGCTGCTGATCCTAGACGAGGCCACCAGCGGTCTTGACCCCATGGTGCGGGACGAGATCCTGGACATCTTCAATGAGTACACCCGACAGGAGGATCGCTCCATCCTGCTGTCCTCCCACATCGTCAGCGATCTGGAGAAGATCTGCGACTACATCGCCTTCCTGCATAAGGGAAAGCTGGTGCTGTGTGAGGAGAAGGATCGCCTGCTGGATGAGTACGCGCTGGTGCGGCTGTCCCACCAGCGGCTGGCCGACCTGCCGGAGGGCAGCGTCGTGGGCGTGGAAAACGATCCCTACGGCGTGCGGGCGCTGGTGCGGCGGGACATGGTGCCCCACGACCTGCCGCTGGAGCACACCAATCTGGAGGATATCATTCTGTTTCTGGCGAAGGGAGGCACGCGGAAATGAAAGGCTTGCTGTTAAAGGACTGGAAAACCCTTTTGAAGCAGACGAAGGTCATGCTGACCATGATGGCGCTGTTTGCCTGTGTTCCCAGCACCTATATGTCGGCGTTCGCGCTGTTTTATGCCGCCATGATGCCCATTACGGCGCTGGCCTATGACGAGCGGGCCAAGTGGGATGAGCTGGCAGCCATGATGCCCTATACCGCCAAGGCCATCGTGGGCAGCAAGTATGCGCTGGGCCTGACGCTGGTGGTGCCGGTTCTGGCTCTGTCCGTTCTGTTCCGTCTGATCGTGCATAGTACCCCCATTGTCAGCGAGGATACCATGTCGCTGCTGATCACGGCGTGCCTGTCCCTGATCCTGATGGCCATCGACCTGCCCTTTATGTTCCGTTTCGGCGTGGAGAAGGGCCGTCTGATCTACATTCTGCTGTCCTGCGTATTCGTTGTGGCGGGCGTCAATTATGCCGACAAGCTGACAAACACGATCAATGGCATTGGTACGGCAATGGTCACCACCGTTCCCCTGCTCCTGCTGGCAGCTGCCGTGGTTGCACTGTTCATTTCCTATCTGGTCGCCGTCCGGGTCTATCGGGCGCGTCGGGGCTGATAACGATATAATAGGTGCGTCCGGATAACCGGACGCACCTATTTTTCTATTCCGCTGCCGAGGCTTTTTTGCACGCCTCGGTGATCTCCCTCTTGAGCTGACGCAGCGGCGCGCTGTCTAGCTCTCTGGGATACGGCAACCCCGTCAGGTCAAACTCCCGAATGGAGCTGTCCGGGTGCATGACGATGATCTTCTGTCCCAGCACAAGCGCCTCCTCCAGCTGGTGGGTCACCAGAACGATGGTACGGGGCATCTTCTGCTGGATCCCCAGCAGCTGCGTTTGCAGCTCCTCGCGGGTCAGAAAATCCAACGATGCGAACGGCTCGTCCATCAGCAGCAGCTCCGCCTGACCGGCCAGCACCCGCGCAAGCCCCAGCCGCTGCTTCATGCCGGTGGACAGCTCCACCGGGGTCAGATCGGCGTAGTCCCCCAATCCCACCAGACGGACAAATTCCGTAGCCCGCTCATAGCGCTCCTCCGGCGTTCTTCCCACACCGCAGGCCATAGCCACGTTGCGCTGCACGTTCGTCCATGTGATCACATAGGGGTCCGGGCTCAGCATTGCGCTGTGCCAGCCCTCCGGTATCACGATCTCTCCGGCGTCCGGCTGCTCCCTCCCTGCCAGCAGCTTCAAGAGCGTACTCTTTCCGCAGCCGCTGCGTCCAACGATGACCGTCAGCTGTCCCACCGGAAAGCTGACGGAGAGGTCACGCAGCACCTGCCGCGTGCGGCTTTCACGGGATTGGCCGCTGATGACCACCTCCGTGCTGTATGATGTATAGGATTTATCCACATGTTTGAGCATTACCGCATCCATGCCGCCGCCTCATTTCGTTTGATCTCAGGGCGTATTGTACCAAATCCGGCGGAGGGATACAACCCAAAAGCCGCAAAAAAGTCCTGTGACCGTAGGCCACAGGACTTTTCGTCGTCTTTTGCAGTCGTGCTCAGCCCAGATCCACGTCGATGGCGAACAGGCCGCCGGCACCGCCGGAATACAGGTACAGCACATTATCGGTGGGCTTGAACTTGCCCTCACGGGCCAGCTTCACCAGACCGGCAAAAGCCTTGCCGGTATACACGGGGTCGAGGAACAGACCCTCGTTCTCCGCCATCAGGCGGATGGCGGCGTTGCCCTCGGCAGAGGGGATGGCGTAGCCGGGACCGCACATATTCACCAGATGCACGTCCTCTGTGGTGGGAACAAAGTCCAGCTCCAGCAGCCTGGCCGCCTCCTGCATGATGCGGGTGGTGATCACATCGAAAGGATCACTGTCTACCATCATGCCAACCACCTGCGTATCCGGCATGAACAGCTTGGCGCCCAGCGCCACACCGGCGTGGGTGCCGCCGCTGCCCTCGGCGCAGCAGACGTAATCGAACTTCATGCCGGTATCGGCGATCTCCTTCATGCAGTTGACATAGCCCAGCGCACCGATGGCGTTGGAGCCGCCGCAGGGGATCTTATAGTAGGGCTTGCCGCTGGCCTTGCCCACCCGGTCCATCTCGGCGTAAATATCATCATAGCTGTCGGTATCCATAAAGCGGACGTCCGTGTTCATCAGGTATTCCAGCAGCTGGTTGCCCTTGCGGTCGGTAACGCCGCGCTTCTTCAAAATCAGGATCGGCTCCATGCCCAGCTTCTTGGCGCAGGCCGCTGTCAGCATGGCGTGGTTGGACTGCGCGCCGCCTGTGGTAAACACGATCTCAGCGCCCTGCCGCTTGGCGTCCGCCAGCAGGAACTCCAGCTTACGCACCTTGTTGCCGCCCAGACCGATACCGGTCAGGTCGTCACGCTTGATATAGACGTTGGTACCCAGTAGACGGCTGATGTTCTCCAGCTTCTGGATAGGCGTGGGCAGCACCGCCAGAGGGATGCGGGGAAACTCCTGTAAACTTTTCATGTGTGTTCTCCTTTCAGGTGTGATCTATGGAAAGAGCGGTCAATGGAGGCCGTACTCCTTCAGACGTTCATAAAAGACCGAGCGGGAAATATCCAGCTGCTTCATGGCCTGCTGGCGGTCGCCGCCGCACTGGGCCAGCGTCTGCTGGATGAAGCGGCGCTCCTCCTCCCGCATGTGCTGACGAAGGGTCTGTGCCATCGGTTCCGTTTTCAGATGGACATGCTCCGGATAGATGATATCGGAATCCGACATGGCCGCCGCACCCTCCAGCACATTCTCCAGCTCCCGCAGGTTGCCGGGCCAGTCGTAGTTGATAAGCTTGCTGAAAGCCTCGCCGGACAGGGTCTTTTCCGGAATGTGGTACCGCTGGCAGATCTGCTCTACCAGCTCATGGGCCATCAGGTAAATATCCTCCCGGCACTCCCGCAGAGGCGGAAGCTCCACGGAGAAGGCGGACAGGCGGTAATAGAGGTCCTGCCGGAAGCGTCCGTCCTCCACCTCCTCACGCAGCCGCGGCCCGGCCACCGCCAGCAGCCGCACGTTCACAGGGGCGGGCCGCGTGGAGCCTGCCGGCACCGCCTCGCCCCGCTGGATGGTATACATCAGCTTGGCCTGTACGCTCATCGGCAGCTCGCCCACCTCGTCCAGCAGCAGCGTGCCGCCGTCAGCCTCCTGAAAGAGGCCCGGTGTGCCATCCTTTTTGCCGAACAGCTCGCCGTCCAGCAGCGCGGGATCGATGGCGGAGCAATCCGCCCGCACAAAGGGACCGCCTCTGGGCTGCGCCCGCTGGATGCTCTGGGCCAGCCGCGTCTTGCCCGTGCCGGTCTCGCCGGTAATAAGAATGTTGCAGTCCATCTGGCTGAGCTTATACGCCCGGCGGCGCACCGCCCGCAACGCGGCGGAATTGCCGCAGCCCAGCAGTGAATCGCCCATCTCGTCCGGCAATCCCCGTTCAGAGGACTCCCGGTACTTGCGTTCCGCCGCCGCGATGGCGGTGTTGCGCTCCATGATGGTGGTGCGGATATCCTCGATATTGCGGAACTTGACGATGATACCCGCCACCTGCGTACCGTCATGGATGGGCAGGATGGACGCCATCAGCGCAAAGCCGTTGATTTCATAGGCCACGTCGGTGAAGCAGGCGGCCTGTCCGTTCAGTACCTGACGCAGGTGCTCCTCAAACAGCTCACCCTCGAAGAACTCCCGGAAGTGGTAGCCCACCACGCAGATCTCCTGCTCCGGCCCCTTGGCGATAAAGCTGTTGCCCCGAAGAAGATTGCCGATGCCCTCCTTTCGGGCGGAATAGCCCTTCTCCTCCCAGAATTTCACCTGCTTGGCATCGTGATCCAATATGACCATCTGTCCGATGCAGTCGAAATAGTTGATGGTATACACCCGCTCCTGCACAGTCACGGATATCTCACGATCCGTGATCTGAACGCTGATGGGCACGCCCTGAAAGGTCACATCCAGCTTCAGGCCGATCGCTTCGCCGCCCCGCAGGTGCTTATATACCGGCTTGACGCCCGGCCCGTGATAGACGCCTACCGCCGCCAGCATGTCGCCGCTGCGGAGCCGATGATCCTGTATGCCGATGGCAGCCAGATCCTCCGGGGCTAGATTGCCGTCATCCGCGCCCATGTCGGAGGTAGCAAGGATCACCAGATCTCCCGGCTCCAGCCGCCCGTCAGGGTGGGAGTAAATGCTGTGGTTGAACAGGCCGAAGCGCTCCTTGGCCTGCTGATTGATGTGGGTCACGATGCCCTGCCGGTCCATGGTGAACATGGCATGAGAGGACGAATCCATTACGCTTTGCAGAATATCCATTGTACCTCTCCCCTTTCCGGCAGTTCTGCTGCTATTTTACACGATTGTAAGATCTTTTGCAATGCATACAAAAACAAAGCCCTGAACGGGCTTTGTTTTTGATTTGTGTATTTTTACAGGTCGCAGGCACACATGTCGGCGAAGGTCTCGCGGCGGACGGCCACATAGCTCTTGCCGTCCTTCAGCATGACGATGGGTGCGCGGGGGATGCGGTTATAATTGGAGGCCATGGCGTAGTTGTACGCGCCGGTGGTACATACCGCCACGGTGTCACCCCGACCCACGGAGGCGGGCAGGAACACATGCTCCTGAATGATGTCGCCGCTCTCGCAGCAACGGCCCACCACGGAGGCCTCGAAATCACAGGGCTCGTTCATCTTGTTGGCCAGCAGGCAGGTGTAGTTGGCCTTATACAGCGCGAAACGGGGATTGTCCGGCATGCCGCCGTCGATGGAGACGTAGTTCTTGTAACCGGGGATCTTCTTCACCGTGCCGCAGGTATACAGCGTCATGCCGGCCGCGCCCACGATGCTGCGACCCGGCTCCATATGGATCTCCGGCATGTCGATGTTCAGGCGGGCGCAGGCGTCTTTGATGGCGGCGGCCACCTGACAGACCTTGGTGTCCACGTCCAGACAGGGGTCGCTCTCCACATAGCGCACGCCGTAGCCGCCGCCCAGATCCAGCTGCTGGGCCATATAGCCGTGCTTTTCCTTCATGGCGGCGATGAACTCCAGCATGACCACGGCAGCACGCTCGAACACGTCCTCGCCGAACACCTGAGAGCCGACGTGACAGTGGAAGCCCATCAACTCCACATGGGACTGGGCCAGCGTATAGACGGTGATCTCCTCGGCCTGACCGGTCTCGATGGCGGAGCCGAACTTGCTGTCCACCTTGCCGGTGGCGATGGCCTCGTAGGTATGGGGATCGATGCCGGGGGTCAGGCGCAGCAGCACCTTCTGGCGGATGCCACGGCGGGCAGCCTCGGTCTCGATGGCCTTGATCTCCTCCACGTTGTCTGCCACGAAGTAGCCCACATGGTTGTCCATGCCGTAGACGATATCGGCATCGGTCTTGTTGTTGCTGTGGAAATAGGCGTGGGACAGGTCATAACCCGCCTGCAGCGCGCAGTAGATTTCGCCGGAGGACACCACGTCGATGCCCATGCCCTCTTCCTTCATGATCTCATAGATGCGCTTGAAGGAGTTGGCCTTGCTGGCGTACAGCGGGCGGCTGGTGGGGCCGAAATGCTTCTTGAAGGCGTTTTGATACACGCGGCACTGATGGCGGATATAGTCCTCGTCCAGCAGGTACAGAGGCGTACCGTATTCCTTGGCCAGTTCAACGGTGTCCTGTCCCGCGAAAAGCAGGTGGCCGTTGGCGCCGATGGAGATATTTTCACAGATCATAGCGTTTTCCTTTCTCTCGCGCCCGCGCAGTGCGCAGACCGTTCCTATGTATGGTAAGGCTCCCACGGAGCCGGATATGCGAAGTTAAACGTTTTATTTTCTATGATTTCGATTCTTCGTATGTGTTTTTGTGAAAGAGAGTGGGCAGAGGACTGCGGCTCAACCACACCGCAGCCCCCGGCCCGTTCTGCCGTAAGGCAGAGGAAATGAGGAACTCGTTATTTACTCGGAGATCTCGGTCTTTTCGGCCTTCTTAGCCAGAGCCTTATCCAGCCACTCCTTGCCGTCGGCGAAGCGGGAGACGATGTAGGTGACCACATAGTCGCCGGCGGAGTTGATCATGGTTGCGGGAGGATCCACCAGATTGCCGATGGCCACCAGAATGGGGAAGGCCAGTTCCATCTGATTGGGGAAGAAGATGGAGCAAATGATGTACTCGCCGATGTAGCCGCCGCCGGGGACGCCGGACATGCCGACGGAGGACAGCACGGCCACCAGAACGATGGGGATCAGGGAACTCCAGCTCATATCCTGACCGAACACGCCCCACACGAAGGCGATCTTCAGCACGCAGGAGAAGCAGGAGCCGTCCATGTGCATGGTA
>ENA-OROD01000544-OROD01000544.1-human-gut-metagenome-genome-assembly--contig:-NODE-544-length-36170-cov-3.672629_pt1 | contig 36170 bp, 40 predicted proteins | sample MGYA00242123_ERZ509038 | MGnify/ENA primary metagenome ERZ509038 (study PRJEB26280, sample SAMEA2338719) | human gut metagenome | biome: human gut; feature: human-associated habitat; material: faeces... | reverse complement strand
GGTGCTCATCGGCAGTATGACCGCTTGCAGGTGCAGTTGCGGTTGTTCTTGGTCTAATTTCAATTCAGCCTCTTGCGAAGTGATGACCACGCTTTGGGCCATGGTGACATCAAAGGCGTCGGCAGAGCAAACCACGTTGGACCGGTTGCGGGCATCATCTGCCGAAGCCCGTTTCTGCGGCACGTCGAAGCGTACGGCCAAGGCGTAGTATGTGGCTTCGTCCGAAGTCCGTGCGTGGGTGTAGCTCAGGGTATGGCCGGACACGGCGGCCAGTTCGGTGAGTCGGTCGGGCGACGGGCCGCTCAATATCACGTATTGCATCACGTCGCGTCCTTCGTATGGGGTCCAGCTCAGGTTGATGTCGTGCCCCATGGCGCGGTTCACCATCAGGTGGGCGTTGGCATGTACCGCGCTGCTCCGGCTCTCGCCGCCGTAGTTCGTGGCCATCGTGATGAAGTAACGCTGCGAGAGCAAGGCCGGAGTAGAGGTCTCGTCCACATAGCTTCCGTCCGTCAGCGGGACTTCGCCCAACAGTTCGTAACGGTCGCTCACGGCCGTCTCGCGGTAGATGCGTGCCGTCCCCGGTTGCAGGGGCGCAGGCAGTTCCGTGGGGATGCTCCAATTGATACGGTTGCATCCGGTAGCCTCGTCGGTGCCTATTTGTCCGATGACGGGCGCAAAGCCGCTGCCTGTCACTTCCACCCGGGTGTTCTGGTATATTTCGCCGAACACGTCGTCGGCTGCTTTCACGTTCAGGTCGTAGGAACCGTCCCTTTCCGGGAAGATGAACGTGGCTTCGGCCTGTCCCTCTTCGTGGATGAATGCTACGCCTTCGTCGCGCAGGATTTCAAAGGCGACCTCGGACGAGAGCAAGTGTTCCGGCAGGGTGGCCTGTACGGGAGTGCCGGCCAGGACTTGCTGTGGCAGGGCGATGGCCATGCCCGGCAGGTCGAGGATTTCGATTTGCGCACGGCTCACGATGTCGTCCACGGTCAAGGCGACGGTCTTCAGTCCGGATGTGCTCCATTTGATGGTGTTCCCGTCTATCACGCCTCCGTCGGTGTCGATTTGCGGACTACCCAAGATGGTGGTCTCGAACGGGATGGGCCAGCTCACGCGTCCTTTGCCCGGCAGGCTCAGGAGCGATACGGCCTGCGCCGTGTACTCGTAGACGGGCGAGAAGTCCGAGTGGGCGTTCCACGCGTCCACCGCCTGCACTTGTATTTCATACGTCTGTTCGGCTTCCAGGGCCGTGGTGGGGATGGTGAAGCGCGTGGCCGTGCGGTAATGCACATAGCCCGGTTCGCCCGTCTGTGCCTTGTTGTCGGTCAGGTTCAGGGGTGAGATGACATAAGCCCCTTCGCCCGATGCGCCTTTCTTCTTCACGCTCAGGTTGTAGCGCAGGCTGTGCGAGGGTGTTTCCTTGTCCGTAGCCCCGTCCCAATATATCGTCAGTCCGTCCGTCGTTTGGCTGACGTAGACGTTTTGCGGCACGGTGGGCGCGGTGTTCTTGAACGAGGAACGGATGCGGAGGTTGGCATCGTAGTCGGGCGTGCCGTCGCCGTCCACGTCGAGATAAGGGCCGGCAGGTGATGCCGAACTGATATTACCGGGGATGAGTTCGAGTGAAGAACTGAAGCTTTCGATATTCTCCATGTAGGCCAGCTTCCCGTCTTTGTCTTGGAAGATGAGGCTGTCACGGGTTGCAACCGACACATATTCGGGCAGGCCGTCGTGGTTCAGGTCCACGGATGGTTCCCCCGGCAGGGTGATGCGTTCCGTAAAATTAAGTTCCGCATCACAGAGGTAGGCATAATATATGTTTTTGTGATAATCAGTATAAATCAGGTCGGGACGCCCGTCCCCGTTCACGTCGGCGATGCCGACAAGTGTTAACGAACTGTTTTGTGCGGGCAGCTCGCGTGCCTCGAACTTCCATCCGCCTTGGTTCAGGTAGAGCCGTTGGCGATAGATGGGTGTGCCCCGGTCCCAACGGTATGCAGCCACGATGTCCAGATAACCGTCGCGGTTGAAGTCGGCCACGGCGACAGGCTCGATATATTCCTCTCCTTCGAACAACCGTTTCTCTTCCCACGTGCCGTTTGCGGTGTTCTTGTACATCAGGGTTCCGCTCGCAAAATCCACCCGTCCGTCGTTGTCCATGTCGCCGATGGGCGTAAGGTAATCGTGTTCTCCTATCGGATTGCTGGGCGTGTTGAGGCAAATCTCCCCTTCGTATGCGTGGAAATCCATGTTGCCGTCGTTCAGCAGGAATCTTTTTTGTTGGTTGTTCACTTTCAGGTAGTTGCCGTAGATGTCGGGCAGTCCGTCCCGGTTAAAGTCGACCACGTAGCCGCCGTGGCTGATGTCCAAGTCGGTGTTGAACGATTTCATCAGTTCTTTGAATGTGCCTTGCGCGTTGGTGTAGAACCTTTGGGTGAATCCTTCCGCCCATCCGTCTTGGTTGAGGTCGAACACGCTGCCGCTGTAGCCGTCTTCGCCGGTTTCCGTATGGAACGGGAGCACCCGTACGCCCTGCGTGAACGTGTGCCCGTCGAGCGAGAGGGTGACGTTTTTCTGTCCGTAGCTTTCGAACACGATGTCGGCCGACCCGTCTGTGTTTTGGCTGACGATGCGTCCGTCGGGCTGCAGGTTGTATTGGTAGTTTGCGCCTTCACGGGCGTAAATCGGTGCGATATGCAAGGTGTCCGCCGTGCTCAGTTCGTTGACCGAAGCCGTGAAGGCCGGGCTGACCAGATGGTTCTCGAACGAGGTCTCTTCGCTCCACGCGCTACCGATGCCGTTCGGGGTGATGGCCTGCACAGCGATGTGGTAAGTCCCTTCCGGCCATGTCCCGGCATTGAGCATCATGTAGGTGGCAGTGCCGGCGTTGCCGTCCGAAAAAGAGCGGCGGCTGCCGTCGGCATTGGATTGCGCTTGCAGGATGTCGCCGCGTCCCGGAGCTGTGCCCACCCGCACTTCATACGTAAGGCCCGGTTCTTGCGAAGGGGCTTTCCATTCCACCCGAAGTAATCCTGTGGCTGCATCCACAGCGTAAGTCGGGGCTTCCGGGGCGGCCACCGTGGCAGGCCGGGCGTTTTCCGGTGTGCAGAGGTAATGCTCCATATTGTTGGGGGTGACGAGGAAGTCGAGTTTTCCATCCCCGTTCAAGTCGGCGACGAACGGATTCTCCGGATTGGATAGCATGTAGCCTTCCGGAAGAAGCATGGTCTCGTTCAGGTTGAAGTTCGCGTCCCATTGGAATAAGTAGAAGTCATATTGTTGGTACCCTTGGGAGTTTATGAATTTTTTCACTGCCGTCAGTCCCGGTTTTCCGTCAAGATATACCACCTCGTGAAAGGTGTATTCGCCCTCCATTCCTTGTTCCGACTTTTTGAATGTGCCGTCGCCTTGGTTGCGCAGGAAGATGATGAAGGCGTAGGTGGTCTGTTTGGTCTTGTCGATGGTGAGTAGAAGGTCTTGGTGGCCGTCGCCGTCCAGGTCGCAAACCTGCACATCCGTGAGGTTGGAGTTGTTGGTGAGGCGTTCCGTTTCATACCCTGTGGGTGTACTGCGCATCAGGTTCACGTCGCCCGTGTTTGCATCGAAGAGCACGTAATCCGTCAGGCCATCGCCGTTCACTTCGCAGGCCGTGACCGACGTGCCCATGGAAGCTGTGTAGTAACGTCCGTCCGGCAGTGAGATGAATCCCGTGCCGTTGGGTGAGAAGAGGTCGGGGTAGCCGTCGGAGTTCAAATCCAAAGCTTGCATGTGGTCGCTTTCTTGGGCGTATGACGTGCCGCGTTCGGGAATCCACGCGCCGCTGAATATGGTGTTGTCCACGCGGAACATGCCGCTTCCTCCGCTACTGTAGTCCATGCCTTCCAACTCGGCGGCGTCCGTGACGAGGGGGAGAGGTTTTTCTTGGAGTCCGTCCGCCGTCTGCAACAGGATATACGGGGCGTAAAGGGTAGGCCAACTTTGTATCAGTTTAAAGAATACCAAGTCCATGCGTCCGTCCCGGTTGAGGTCTGCTTGGGTGGGTTGGTCGCCTAAGAATGGGCTGCTTGTGGCTTTGTAGCTTCCGTCTGGTTGGCTCAGGTACATCTTCGTGTCGTTGCCGTTGGAAGCGATGAAGTCCGGTTTGCCGTCTCCGTTCAGTTCGAGGATATTCTTGATGGTGAGCACATCATTTGCCACGCGCTCTACCACCGTGCCGTCCAAGGCAAACCATGCAGTGAAGCGTTCCTTGTTGTTTTCTGTGTCGAGATATTCCATCTTTCCGTCCCCGTTCACATCATAATACATGCTCTTCAGGGTAGGCGGGGTTCTATCCAGAGGCGTAAGTTCTTGTCCCGCGATGGGGCGTATGCCTGTAAATGCCAGGCATGTGGCAAGGGTGAATAAAGTAGTTGTTCTCATAATGGTTGGTTTTTATGTTTTATCGAACTGTTCCTTTCAGGTGTGCGTTTTTCCTCTGTTCTCGCAATGGTTCAAAATTAAGGGATAAAAACATGTCGTTCAATGCGTAAACGGTATTTCGTACGGAATGAATCTTATTTTTTACGCATTGAACAAAAAAATCCGGGCAAGCGGGGGGCTTGTCCGGATAAGGCAGGAGGGAAAAGGAAATGAAGCTCCCCTTCCTTAGTAGTTGAATTCGCCGAATTCACTCTTGATGGTCAGTGAACGCGACCCTTCTTCGATGTGTCCGACGATTTGCGCGTCGATGTTGAAACTCTTGGCGATGGCGATGACTTGTTCGGCGTGTTCGGGAGCAAAGTAGACTTCGAGGCGATGCCCCATATTGAACACCTTGTACATTTCACTCCAGTTCGTACCGCTTTCCTTGGCAATCGCTTTGAACAAAGGAGGCACGGGGAACATGTTGTCTTTGACCACCCTGCAATTCTCACCAACGAAGTGGAGCACCTTGGTCTGCGCACCGCCTGTGCAGTGTACCATGCCGTGGATATCCGCACGCATCTCGTCCAGCATCTTCTTCACCACCGGGGCGTATGTACGGGTGGGGGACAAGACGAGCTTGCCGGCATTGACCGGGGCACCCTCCACCGGGTCGGTCAGCCGGTAACTGCCGCTGTAGACCAACTCTTCCGGAACGGACTTGTCGTAGGTTTCGGGATATTTTTCGGCCAGATACTTGGCAAACACGTCGTGGCGTGCACTGGTCAGCCCATTACTGCCCATACCGCCGTTGTATTCCTTCTCGTAGGTGGCCTGTCCGCAACTGCTCAGTCCCACGATGACATCTCCCGGACGGATATTGGCGTTGTCGATGACATCGCTACGTTTCATGCGGCATGTCACGGTGGAATCCACGATGATGGTGCGCACCAAGTCGCCCACGTCGGCTGTTTCGCCGCCCGTGGCATAGATGCCGATGCCCATCTTGCGCATCTCGGACAGCAGTTCGTCCGTACCGTTGATGATGGCACTGATGACTTCGCCCGGGATGAGCATTTTGTTGCGTCCGATGGTGGACGACACCAAAATGTTGTCTACGGCACCCACACAAAGCAAATCGTCCGTGTTCATGATGAGCGCGTCTTGCGCAATGCCTTTCCATACGGACAAGTCGCCCGTTTCTTTCCAGTACGCGTAGGCCAACGAAGATTTCGTGCCGGCTCCGTCGGCGTGCATGATGTTGCAGTATTCCGGGTCGCCGCCCAGAATGTCGGGGATAATCTTGCAGAATGCCTGCGGGAAGATACCCTTATCGATGTTCTTGATGGCGTTGTGTACGTCCTCTTTGGCTGCCGACACGCCGCGCATCATGTAACGTTGGTTACTCATATCACTATATGTTTTTGAATGATTGTCTGTCATTAAAACTCTACTTTCGGGGCTTCTGATGCACCGGAGGATGCCTCGAACTTTTCTTTTTTGCTAAATCCGAACATCCCGGCGAATAAGTTATTGGGAAACTTGCGTATCAGGACGTTGTAGTCTTGTACGGCCTCGTTGTAACGTTTACGGGCTTCGGTGATGCGGTTTTCCGTTCCTTCCAACTGGGCTTGCAGTTCCGAGAAATTCTCGTTGGCACGGAGTTGCGGATAGTTTTCCGTCACGGCCAACAGCTTTCCGAGGGCGGAACTCACGGCTCCTTGGGCTTTCTGATATTCGGCCAACTTTTCTGCGGTCAGGTTCGCCGGGTCCACGGTGATTTGCGTGGCTTTGCTACGGGCGGCTACCACGGCTTCCAACGTACTGCTTTCGTGCGTGGCATAGCCTTTTACGGTACTCACCAGGTTCGGAATCAGGTCGGCCCGGCGTTGGTATTGCGTTTCCACGTTACTCCAGGCTGTAGACACAGCTTCGTCTTTCTCTACCATCTTGTTGTATGAACAGCTGTTCAAAAGAACCATGCACACCATGGCTATGGCGGCGGTCATCCATTTCTTTGTTTTCATTGTCTTCCTTATATATAAATAGGTGTTTGATTCGAAATCTGTGTGTCGGTCAGAACTTGCCACCGGCTCCTCCGCCCCCGAAACTGCCTCCCCCGAAGCTTCCGCCGCTGAAACCGCCTCCGAAACCTCCGCCTCCGAACCCGCGATGGAACGGTCCTGCCACGGGAGGGAAACCGCCAAAGCCGGTGCCATTGTCGAACGGTTCGTCATGGGAACGGGATACGGTATGCCCACATTTCGGGCAGCGGTAATAGACCGTGTGATGTTCTATGCCTTGGAACCGGTCAACCCGGACTTGGAAATTCGTACGGTGCATGGGGCTATGTCCGCATCGGGGACATGTGTTCCGTTTGCGGTTGGAATAAATGGAAATCAGGAACCCGCCCGTGACAATGGCCAAGGCGAGCCACATCAAGCCATATCCCTTTGTGCCGGTCGGTTGCCCCGACCCGTCGTGGAGCAGACTGTCGTCGCCATGGATTACACTACAGACGGCAGACACTGTTTGCAGCATGGCGGTATCCCAGTCTCCTGTTTTCAGGTAAGGCACCATTCGCCGGTTTTCTATCCGGCGGCAGATGGCATCGGGCAGCGTGCCCTCCAACCCTTCTCCGGTCAATATCTGGTAACAGCGGTCTTGTGTGGAAAGCAAGATGATGAGACCCGTGTTTTGCCGGTTGCCCACCCCGAGTTTGTTACCCAGTGTAATGGCGAAATCGTAGCATTCTCCTCCTTCGATACGTTCCACTACGGCTACCACGGACTGTACGCCCTTCTCTGTTTCCAACCGATATAGCAGGCTGTCCATTTGCTGCACGGTCTGTGCGGAAAGGATTCCATCGGGATTGACCACATGCTTGGTCTTGTCCTGCAAATAAACCATAGGCAGGTTGTCCACCGTATACGTACCGGCATACAGGAGTCGTGCGCTCCGGCATACAAAGAATAAGAGGAACAGACAAAAAGCTTTCTTCATGACACACTTTGTTTACTGGCTTGGCAAGTTATTCATATCTTTTGGAATATTATATCGTTCGACGAAACTTTTGACGATTTCTGTATATTCTTTAGCATATTTTAGATAAGAATCGGCATGTGTTGCGCCTTCTACGTGCCATATCTCTTTGATGCCCGTTTTGGCGGCATACAGGCTGTCGCCCATCCAAGTCGGTACGAACGTGTCTTCCGTACCGTGAATGAACAACATGGGAAGCCGGCATTTTTTTACTTGTTCCAGTGGCGAGGCTTCCCGGAAATCCCAACCGTAACGCAGGCGTGTAGCCCAACTGGCCAGATGGAGCAAGGGAAAAGCGGGCAGGCCGAACTGGTTTTTTAGTTCTCCTGCGTATTCATCCCACACGCTGGTATAACCGCAGTCTTCCACAAAGCAGTTCACGAAAGGCGGTTGGGGTTCGCCGCTCACGCATACGGTCGTAGCCGCTCCCATGGAGATGCCGTGTACCACCATGCGAGTCTGGGAACCTTCCGGAGCAAACAGTTCGTTGGCCACTTCCATCCAGCGTAACACGTCGAGACGGTCTTTCCATCCCATTTGGATGTGGTCGCCTTCGCTTTGTCCGGCAAAGCGGAGGTCGGGGAGCAATACGTTGTAATGCAGGTCGTGATTGTATAAGTAAGCGATGTGCAGCATACGCACGGCATTGTCGGTATAACCGTGCACGGCTACGGCTGTATGAGCCGTCAGGGTGTCTGCATAAAGGTAAAGGGCGTGCAGCCTTACTCCGTCTTCGGCAAGGATAAACGTGTCCCGCAAGGCGTTTTCCCGTTGCAGGCTGTCTACCCAGTGCGAAAGGAAAGGGTAGTGCTCATACATGAAAGCGTATGACGTTTCGAGATTCTTTCCCCGTTCGTTGCCACCGGCCTCCAACGCATACCATTGCAGGTATAGCGTGCTCCCCGTCAGTGTGAGTACTAATAAGGTGAGCACGAACCAGAGAATCCGTTTGAACTTGTTCTTTTCCTTGTGCATATCGTCAGTCTTCGCTATGCCAGAATTCCCATCCGGCGTATGCTTGGAGAATCAGCATCTCCAAACCGTTTTTGGTGATAGCCCCTTGTTCCCGTCCTTTTCTGAGAAAGAGGGTTTCTTCCGGATTGTAAACCAAATCGTACAACAGGTGGTTGCGTCCGATGGCCGTATAAGGGAGTGCCGGACACTCTTCCGTATGAGGATACATCCCCACCGGGGTACAGTTTACAATCACTTTATATTCGTCCATGATTTCCGGTGTGAGTTGTGGGTATGTCAGCGAATCTTCTTTCGGGTTACGGCTGACAAAGCGGGTTTCGATGCCCAAGCGGTGAAGTCCGTAGCGGACAGCTTTAGAAGCCCCTCCAGTACCTAATATTAAGGCTTTCCGGTGTATCGGTTCCAATAACGGTTCTATCGAGCGGGTGAATCCGATGACATCCGAGTTGAAACCTTTCAGATGCGGTTTTCCTTTCCGCATCCCGATTCGTACGACGTTGACGGCTCCGATATGGCGGGCTTCCTCGCTCAACTCGTTCATGTATGGAATGATTTTTTCTTTGTAAGGGATGGTTACGTTGAGTCCGCACAGATTTGCGTTTTCCGTAATGATTTCCGGAAAGCGTTCGATAGAGGGAATCTCAAAATTGACATATTCGGCGTCAATCCCTTCGTTCTTGAATTTTTCATTGAAAAAGTCACGCGAGAACGAATGTCCTAAAGGATAGCCGACTAAACCGTATTTATCCATGATGTGAATGCTTATTTGGTGGCAAGATACATCGTGCTGATGCCGAAAGTAAAACGTTTGAAACGCACGTCGCCGAAACCGGCTTTCCGGAGTATGCCCTGCATGACCTCTCCCTGCGGGAAAGCGGCCATCGTGGCCGGTAGGTAAGAGTAGGCACTATGATCCTTGGAAATCAGCCGGCCAATCAGCGGCATGACGATTTTAGCGTAAACAGAGAAAAGTTGTTTCATGGGGAAACGGTGGGGAGAACTCAGCTCAATGATTAACAGATGTCCGCTCGGTTTCAGCACCCTGCACATTTCCCGTAGTCCTTGGTCCAGATGTTCGAAATTGCGTACGCCATAGGCTACGGTCACGGCATCGAACGTGTCGTCGGCAAAAGACAACGCTTCACAGTCCTCATGCTGGAAGCGGATGATTCCATCCAAATGCAACGCTTTCACTTTTTGCCGTCCTATCTGCATCATGCCTTCGGAAATGTCTACTCCCGTAATGGATTGCGGAGAAAGCCTCCGGGCAGACAAAATGGCAAAATCGCCTGTCCCCGTAGCGACATCTAAGATTCGGCAGGGGTGAAAGGGCGACAAAGAGTCGACGGCCGTGCGCCGCCAACTCTTGTCGATACCCCATGAAAGGAAATGGTTCAGCCGGTCGTAGGAATGGGCGATGCGGTCGAACATGCGTTCCACTTGTTCACGCTTATGGCCTTCGTCCTTGTAGGGCTTTATCTTTTCTTGTTCGTACACGCCCCGGTTCTTATTTCTGGTTCAAGTATTCGGTGACGTTCTTTTCGATACGTGCGGCCAAATCGTCATGGTTGTCGGCCTTGTTGAACTTCTGTCCCACGATATGCTCGTACAGCTCGATATAGCGGTCGGACACGCTGTTTACGTATTCGTCCGTCATCTCCGGCACTTGCTGGCCTTCCTTGCCCATGAAGTTGTGGTCGATGAGCCATTGGCGTACGAATTCCTTGGAAAGTTGCTTCTGGGGTTCGCCTTTTTCAAACTTCTCCTGATACCCGTCTGCGTAGAAGTAACGGCTGGAGTCGGGCGTATGGATTTCGTCGATGAGATAGACTTTACCGTCTTTCTTGCCGAACTCATACTTGGTATCCACCAATATCAGTCCCTTTTCCGCAGCCATTTCCGTGCCACGGGCGAAGAGGGCGTAAGTATATTTTTCCATCAGTTCGTAGTCTTCCTTGCTCACGAGTCCTTGGGCGATGATTTCTTCCTTGGATATGTTTTCATCGTGTCCGGCATCGGCTTTCGTGGTAGGAGTGATGATCGGGGTGGGGAACTTCTGGTTTTCTTTCATGCCTTCGGGCAACTTCACGCCGCAGAGTTCGCGGCAACCGTTTTGATACTCACGCCATGCGGAGCCGGTCAAATACCCACGGATAATCATTTCCACGCGGAAACCTTCGCATTTCAGTCCCACGGTCACCATCGGGTCCGGAGTGGCCAGCTTCCAGTTGGGTACGATGTCGCTCGTGGCATCGAGGAAAGTGGCTGCAATCTGGTTCAGCACTTGCCCTTTGAAGGGGATTCCTTTGGGCAGGATCACGTCGAATGCCGAAATACGGTCGGTGGCCACCATGACCATCAGTTCGTCGTTGATGTTGTACACGTCGCGTACTTTTCCGTGATATACGCTTTTTTGTCCCGGGAAGTTAAAATCAGTGTGAGTTAAAGCTTTCATATCTGTTTTCTTTTTGAAGTTGAAATTCTGTTTGTGGTCAGTTGTCGCCTAAGCTTGTCAAGTCTGTGATGACGAATGATTCCTCGGATACCGGTTTGGCTGTATTGCGCTTACGTGCGGCGGCAGCCTTCTTGTCATGCTTTTCGTAAGCTTCCACGATACGGGTCACCAGTTTGTGGCGCACGATGTCTTTTTTGTTCATCTCTATAAAAGCTATACCTTCCACGCCTTTCAGTATGGAAGTGGCTTCGACCAGTCCTGAACGTTGGGATGACGGAAGGTCTATTTGCGTCATGTCTCCGGTAACAATCATCTTGGTGTTCATTCCCATACGCGTCAGGAACATTTTGATTTGTGCCGTGGTCGTGTTCTGTGCTTCGTCCAATATGACCACCGCGTCATTGAGGGTGCGGCCACGCATGAAAGCCAAGGGAGCAATCTGGATGACGTTTTGTTCCATCATTTCCTGTAACTTCATGGTAGGAATCATGTCCTGCAAGGCATCATAAAGCGGTTGCAGGTAAGGGTCTATCTTGTCCTTCATGTCACCCGGCAGGAAACCCAGTTTTTCACCGGCTTCCACGGCGGGACGGCTTAAGATGATTTTGCGTATTTCCTTGTTCTTTAAAGCCCTTACCGCTAATGCGATACTGGTGTAGGTCTTGCCCGAACCGGCAGGTCCGATGGCAAAAATCATATCGTTGTTTTCGTATGCTTTGACCAATTTTTGCTGGTTCTCGCTACGGGCGGTGATAGGTTTGCCGTTGACGCTGTATACAATGACACCTTCTGCACTTTCTTTCGGGGTCTTTTTGCCTTTGATGATGGCCAATATGTCTTCCTCTTTCAGGCTGTTGTATTTGACACAGTGCTGTTCGATGGCCATGATGTTTTCTTCAAAAGCACACATCTCCTCTTCGTCGCCCATTACTTTGATGATATTGCCGCGAGCCACGATGCGCAATTTGGGATAGAGCGCCTTGATCATTTGTATGTTGGTGTTGTTTACCCCGTAGAAAACAACAGGATCCACGTCTTCCAGTACGATATGCTTTTCTATCATTCGCTTAATTTTGCCGCAAATTTAAGCATTAAGTTTTGAATTCGCCACGTTTTCCGTATCTTTGTGCTGCAAAATAAAGAAAACGTTGAGAAAACTCAAGAGAGAAATATTTTTGGGAATGGCGGGCTTGACCGTCTGTGTGTTGGGCGTAGTGCGCTGTGCCAATCCGGCAGTGGTGGGTGAAACGGCTGGTGTTTCGTCTGTTCCGCTTGATTCTTCAGTGCTGACTGTCGTTTCTGCTTCGAAAACGGAGTCTATGGAGGTCGTCAGGAAAACGGGGTTGCATACTCCTTATTCCATGCCGGTTTTCAAGGAGGTGGACGGTCGGCCGTTGAAGAGTAAAATCTATAGTGTACCCGGGTTCGGACGTACGTTTCCTGACTTGCAGGATGTACATATTGTAGCGGCTCGAAAATGGGGCGTTTCTCCGGTGGAGGATCGGGAAGAAGCGGAACTGAGAAAGGATGAATTGGTTTATGTAGGCAGCAATCCTTATTATACGATGGACAAGCAGATGTCTTATTCCATTCCTTATTTGGTGCCTCGGGCCAGTGACCTTCTGCAAAAAATCAGCCGGAACTTTTTGGACTCTTTAGCTATCAAAGATATTCCGTTGCATACGTTAATTGTAACTTCCGTTCTGCGTACGGAGAACGATGTGCGGAGATTGAGACGTTTTAATTGCAACGCTTCCGAAGAGAGTTGTCATCGTTTCGGGACAACGTTTGATATTTGTTATAATCGCTATAATACGGTTAGCCATCCCGAGGGGCCGGAACGTCGTTCCGTAAGAAACGATTCGCTGAAATGGGTTTTGTCGGAAGTGTTGCGTGATTTGCGGGAGCAAGAGCTTTGTTATGTGAAATATGAAGTGAAACAGGGCTGTTTTCACATTACGGTTAGATAATGTATTAAACCTTTCTGATTTGAAAGTGTCTTTATAAAATAGGAGGAATAATCAACTATTATATAAAGGTACAATGAAAAAGATTATTTTATGGGGATTTTATGCGATCTGTCTGGTTTGTTCGGAGACAGCAATGGCGCAGGACGGGAAAGACCGTAAGGGTGACATGCGACGGGAACAGATGATGGAAAAACGTGCAGAAAGATTAGCTGATGAATTGGAGCTGAAAGGAGATGCACGTTCGGAGTTTCTGGTTACTTATAAAAATTATCAGCAGGATTTGATGTCACATCGTAAGACGCCTCCATTTCCGGCAGACTTGGGAGGGAAAAAAGAATCCGAGTTGACGGAGGAGGAAGCAGCAGAGCGCATAAAAGCGGAGTTTGACCGCAAGGCACAGCAAATTGTAGATGCGTACAATACGCTTGAAGTGGATAAAAAGTACTATGAAGTCTTTTCTAAAACGATGTCTGCCAAACAGTTGATGAAAATCTTTGTTCCTATGGGCACAAAAACGAAGCGTACAACTGTTGAATGACTGAATGTGTGTAAAAGGTGTTTGTTGTCAGTGGATTACGTGAGTTTGTAGGTGCTTGGTGGAACAAAACGAAACGTACAAAAGGTTTAATTTGCTTTAATCTGGCTTTAATCCCGTGGGCGCGGGTGTTTAATACGGCTTAGTGTTGGGTTGAAGCGGGCTTTAATTTGCTTATATTTTGAGCGGTCAGATTGCTGATTTTTCGGCTTTCTGGCCGTTTTTCTTGTGTGGGGTAGGGGATTGTGGGGAATATCGTGAAAATGGTGTATGGAGGCCATTTTTGTGGCTTTGTAGGGATTGCGTAATGACAGGAATAGGGGGTAGGGTGGAGTCTACTGTAAAATGGGGTTACAATGGCATTTAATAGGTATTTAATCGGGTGTTAAATGTGCTTTAATATCTCCTGTGCTAAACGGTAATTTGGTAGGGTAGGGGACAGGGGAAGATATGTACATTTCGTTTGAAAAATGGAGGTTGGATATAGTGTTGGATATAGTCTTGGGTATAGTGTCGTATATATGAATACACCCCTATAATAATAAAAAGCGACTTCAAAAAGCGGCTTTTTGATGAAAATCTACCCCTTTAATTACTTTATGAGTATAGATAAAAACACCTTTGTTTTGTATTTAAGTTGTTGATAATCATATAATAATGGCTTATTCAGGTGTGGAAAGTCGCAAAAGTAGCACATATCCCCCTAAGACAAGCTGCTTTTTGATGTTAGGGGGGCATACATTAAGGGTGTGAAAGCTGTATGATGTTTACCCGACATTTGCAACTCCAGAAGTGGGGACATCCGATACATCTTTTCCCCTGCGCCGTTCTATTTGGGATATGCGTTCGCGTAATTGCCCGATTTCTTCGGCTTGTTCTCGAATTATGGTGTCTTTTTCTTGTATGAAAGACAATAGCCGTTCTTCTATTCCAGAACTTTGTTGTTTGTCATCTCGTGGAGGTTTTTGAGAAAACATCTCCCCCTCCCCCATTATCACCCATTCGATATTCATTTGTGGGTATGAAGATTTCATACGACGAAGAAGATCGATAGATAACTTCTTTCTGCCGCTTTTTATATCGCTTATGCCTGCCTTGTTAGTTCCTAATTCTTTGGAAACCTGCACATAGTCGTTTATAATTCCATTTGCTTTTAAGGCGTCAAGCAATTCAATAAATCTGATATTCTCATCCATGAAAGCTATTTTGGTATGAAAAATTACGCTTATACATTTTGTAGTATGAAAATCTCATACTATCTTTGCAGCGTGTTAATAATAACACAGCGGCCAAAGGTACTAAAAAAGGCCGAGACGGAAGAATGTTAAACTCTAAAAGTAAAAGACGATATGACACAAAAAGAATTTGAAAACCGCACACGGAGACTAATAACAGCCGAAGATTATCATTTGATAGAGAACCTTTACATGGCCGCAGGGAATATGAATAAGGACGAGTTTTGCAAAGAAATGCGAGCCATGTGTGCCTACGACGCAGCCAATGACCATATAGAACTACGCCAATGCTTAAAAGAGGTCGGCCGACGTGTTGGTGGAATGGAAGCAGAACTCAACTTCTTAAAAAAGACTGTAAAGGAAGAGCGGGAAGAACTTGCAGAGTTCCTCATTGGCAAGGCCTGCGCATACAATGACACTGATTTTTATAACAAAGCGGTGAATTTAGTTGGGCAAAAGCAAGTAACGCTTTACAAAATCAAAATGGGACTGCCGCTTTGGGATGAAGATAAAGAGTTCGTCTGCCTGATATTGGATAAATCAAGGTAAAAAGATTATTGATTGCTGACAGCTCGGAAAGCGTGTAAAAAGACGAGCGGACGGTGCGGAAAGACGCACGGGGTACTGGGTGTTTGCGTTGGGGTTCGATTCCCCATGCCCCACGAATTACAAACAGTAAATGTTAGAGGATTATGGAAAAGTATATTCACGTAACGAAAGAAACCCGCGAGTTTTTGAAAAAGGTATTTAATACCACTACAATGAGCGTATGGCGTGCTTTGAATTATGCTAATGATACAGCATTGTCAAAGCGCATACGGAAATGTGCTTTTGAACGTGGCGGTATTCTGATGGCCGTTTCGCCCTGTATTGAGACATTTCACGACTATGACGGCTATATGAGGCAATATCTGCCAAATGGTGCTCTTATCGAAATTAGCAAGGTCGACAGTAGCGGTGATGTGTTTTTCAAGGGTAAAAAAGTAAAGCACTATGATGAGGTTTGGATTAGCCAGATAGAGGGTATTCAAAACTGGGCTATGGGACTAAAATAAGGGGGCGGAACTATGGAGTATTACGGTAACACGCTTTGTATAAGCCACGCGGAATTGACTGCGGGCATAATGACAACTGCTAATCTGAACTACTACGTGAGGGAGGGAAAGATTAAGCAAATGCAACGTGCCTGTTATGGTACGCCTGCGCTGTTTGCCGTTGAAAGCCTGCCGCCGAAATACCGCACGGAAGTTTACCGACGTTATCCTGACCTGCAGGAAAAGGCTGACAGCAAGCCGTTCCTGGATACGATAGAGCCTGACGGCGTGGCCATGCAGTGGTACGCCGACTATGTTCTGGCCGATGGTCGCCACCTTACACCCGAGAAACAAGCGGAATACGCCAATAATTGCGCTATCATGAACGCATTTCGCAGGTGTATAGAAACGGCCAACAGCCACCGCCTGCGCCAGAGCAAGCCCAAACTGAACAAGACGGAATTTTGGAGAAAGGCGGCCGCCGCTTTACCCCGATTTGCCGACCGCTTCCCGCATTCCTTGCCTGAGAGCGACCGCCGTCTGCAACGTAAATTCAACGAATATCTGCACGAGGGTTATGTGTGCTTCATCAGTAAGAAATTCCAGAATAAGAACTCGTCCAAGGTGGACGATGATGTAAAGGAAAGCGTGCTGTTGCAATTGCTCGCCCATCACAACAACCTCGATAATGCAGCCGTGGCCAATTTGTATAATGCCGTGGCAAAACAACAAGGCTGGAAACCGATAACGGCCTCCGCTGTTGGAGTATGGCGGGGGAAATACGACCTTGTGACAGCGGCAGGACGATTGGGGGCGACGAATTTCCGCAATGTGAAAAGTATGCAGGTAAAACGCAGCCGCCCGACCGCACCATTCCTGATGTGGACGCTTGACGGCTGGGACGTGGAACTGCTCTATCAAGCTACCAAGACGGACAAGAACGGCCGCAATGTAACGACCTATACCAACCGCCTGACGTTGGAAGTGGTTCTTGACCCATGTTGCAATTATCCGATAGGCTTTGCCATAGGCACACACGAAACACCCGAACTCATTGCAGCCGCCCTGCGTGACGCGGCCAAGCATAGTGAAGAACTTTTCGGCGTGATGTTGCGCGCCAACCAGTTGCAGTGCGACCATTACGCCATCAAGGCCATGACACCGCTTTACGGCGTAATGGCCGACAAACTGACCCCTGCTCGCGTAAAGAATGCGAAAGCAAAGGCCGTTGAGCCGTATTTCGGCTACCTGAATAAGACTTATTGCAAGTTGAAAAATAATTGGTCAGGTTACGGCATAACCACAGACCCGAAGAAGCAACCGAATGCGGAAGCCCTTAACCAACTGCGCCACTCGTTCCCTGACGAAGCAGGCGTGCGCGAGCAGATTGTGCAGATGATACAACTTGACAGGGCGCGCAAGGTAGAACAGTTTAAGGCCATGTTTGCCGATTTGCCAGCCGAACGTCACCTGCCGCTCAGCCGCGAGCAGTACCTACTGAATTTTGGTGCGGAAACAGGTTTCAAAAACGCCATTGAGGGCGGTGGTCTTCGTCCAACTCTTTTGGGTGTTAAACGCGATTACGATTGTTTCGACATACGTTTCCGCCAGCACGCAGGCACTCGCTGGACGGTGAAATATGACCCCGATAACCTTAGCGAGGTTTTGGCTGTGAATGAAGACGGCAGCCTGCATTTCATGCTGACGGAGAAATACGTGCAGCCGATGGCACTTGCCGACCGTAAGGCTGGCGACGCGGCCGAATTGCAGCGTGTGTTCGATTACAACAAGCAATTGGAGGGTCATGTAACCGAACGCCTCGCTTTGGCCTATGAAAAGACCGAACAACTGATTTATGAAATGCCACAGCTGGGTATTCTGAACAGGTACTGCCTGTGCGATAGCCGAGGCCAGCACAAACTACCCAAGGCACAACAACGGTTGAAAGCTGCCGAAGTTCAGGCAATGGAAGTAAAAACGGTTGAAGTGCCTGTAATACCGCAAGGCGCACCAACTACGGACATCGACGATTATTCAATTTTCTAAAAGATACAATTATGCAAAAGGACGAAAAACAGCAGATAGCAGCACGACTGAAAGACTACTGCGTGCAAAAGGGCAGCCAAAACAAGGCGGCCAACAGTATGAACGGTGTAAGTTCCGCTACCGTCAGCAAAGTACTGGCGGGTGACTGGGACACCATCAGTGACGAAATGTGGCGCACGATAGCCGCCCAGACAGGACACGAAACGAAAGAATGGAGCATTGCCGAAACACAGGCTTATAAACGTATGGCCTTTTTGCTCGACAATGCCAAACAAGACAGTCTTGTGCTGGCTGTAACTGGCGACGCGGGTTGCGGCAAGACGGAAGCCATCAAGAACTACACAGCGACACACCGCCATGTGTACCACCTTTGCTGCTCTGAATACTGGAACCGCCGCACGTTCATGGGTAAATTGCTGCAATGTATGGGAGTGGACTTCACGGGTAGTACCGTGTCCGACATGATGGACGACATTATCGACACGCTGAAACGTATTGACAGCCCACTGGTGGTGCTCGATGAGGCAGACAAACTTTCCGATCAGGTTCTTTATTTCTTTATCAGTCTGTATAACCAGTTGGAGGGACATTGCGGGATAATCCTTTGTGCCACTAATTTTTTGGAGAAGCGTATTAAAAAAGGGCTGCGTACCAAGCGCAAAGGGTATGAGGAAATTTACAGCCGTATGGGGCGCAAATTCGTGGCCTTGCAGGTGGTGAACAGTGAAGATGTGGCAGCTGTATGTGTGGCCAACGGTGTAACCGACACAAAGACCATCAACCGAATAATAGACGATTGCGAATGTGATTTGCGTCGCGTGAAACGTGCTATATGGGCTATACAAAAAGAGGGAGGGCGCGCATAATGGCAAGATTTATCATCGAGAGGCACTGTAAACGTACCCCTATTTGGCTGTTGGGCGTTTTGGCGTATTTTCCCTTTGACCGAAACAAGAGTTATCCAGACATGGAGCGATATGCCATGATGGAGACTGTATTAAGATACTTGGCAGAATTTCACTACAAGCGTAGGAACGCAACGGAATGCCTCGGCATTACCCACAATATCGAAGCGCATGAAAACAGCATAACGATTAAAACGATTAACGATGTACCTTATTTGACAATAAAGTTGATAACGGAAGAATAGATATGGGACGGGCGATAAGTAATAATAACGTGCTGGCGGCAAAATTTGAGGTGGCCGACTTTGAGGGCGAGTTTCTTGCCAGCTTCGGTCGGCCAGAACTGCGCGGTGCATGGATTATCTACGGCGGAAGCGGCTCGGGAAAGACCACTTTTGTAATGCAGGTGTGCAAGTACTTGACCCATTTTCGCCGTGTCGCCTACAATAGTTTGGAGCAGGGGCTTTCTCTTTCGTTGCAAAAGGCATGGGAACGTGTGGGTATGCAGGAGGTTGGCAACAAGATAATCCTGCTCAGCAAAGAGAGTTTGAAAGACCTGCGCGTCCGTCTGGGCAAAAAGCAAAGCCCTGATGTGGTGGTGATAGACAGTGTACAGTATTGGCATGGTTTGAAATGGAGCGACTTTACCAATCTTAAAGACGACTTCCCCAACAAACTGTTTATTTTCATCAGCCATGAACGGAGCGGCTTGCCTGACGGTAAACTGGCTCAAAAGATACGTTACGACAGCGAAATAAAAATCCGCGTCGAGGGTTACAAAGCATTTGTTACAACCCGTTACGAAGTGGCCGAACGTGGAGAGGGAGGCGCGGATTTTATCATTTGGGAACAAGGCGCACAGGATTATTGGGTAGATAAAATGTAGGAATATGGCAGAAAACAAGACAATGGACGAAATCCACAGGGGCATATTGAAAAAGTTTCATACCCTGTGCCACGTACTTGGGCTGACGGACGACGAGAAGCGCACCATCGTAGAAAGTTATGGTGTGGAAAGCAGCCGCGACATGGACACACACGACCTCATCGATGTATGTGCCAGATTGGCGGAACAGGCCAATCAAAAGACAGGTACGGCCGACCTTGACAAGTTGCGCAAACGTGTAATGGCCTCCATCGGAAACTACCTGCGCACAGTAGGAAAGGAAAGCAATGCCAGCATTATAAAGGGCATAGCCTGCCGTGCAACGGGTTATACGGATTTTAACAAGATACCGCGCGAAAGGCTGCGTAATCTTGTGGGTGCTTTTAACAATAAGGTCAAGGACACGCAGTCTGTCGAGGATATTGCCAATGTCTTGATGTTACAATCATTTTTGAACAATGGAAAAAGACAAGCAGATGCGTAAGGCACGAAACCTCCGCTATTCCATGCGCAAGAAAGGGTATTGTTTCAAACGTGGTGAGTGTGTGGCTGTCATGCCAGAAGATTACAGGCAGCGCAGCAGGTTACAGGAAAGACGGCTGGCGGCTTTGGGATATACGATACAGTACAATATGTTTAACTTCAAATAAAAACAGTTATGAGTTGGATTACAGAAAGCAACAGGCAGAAACATTTTAAGTATGCCATTTTGTGCGGCTTTGCAGGCACATTCCTTTTTGCCCTTGGTGTTGCTATGGGCTTGGAGTATAAAGATTACGCCTATGGCGGTAAATGGGATTGGCTGGATATTGCAGCTACGGTTCTGGGCGGTTTGGTTGGTCAGGCTGTGCAGGTATTAGTGTTGTACTTGATTTATTTGTGTGTGTAAAAATGGCAAACGTACTTCTTGAAGTGCAGCGTTTTGTGGCTGAAACGACTGCTGAACTGGAAATGCCGGAATATATCGAGTACCTGCGGCAACTTGCAGATTGGGCGAGTACACAGGCCGATATAATGGAATTTCGGGAAGAGATAGAAAACAATGACGAATAAACAGTGGTTAATAACCATTTAAACAAGATTTATTATGAGCAAAATTGAAAATGCTTTTCGTGAATTAAGCAGAACTGAAAAAGTGAATTTCGTTTCTGAACATATTGAATTGGCAACAGCTAAATCAATAGCAAAATATGTAAGGGGGTATCTGTTCGATGTTTTGAAGGATGTCGGGGATGATGATTATGTAGCAATGTATCTAAAAGAGAAAGGTTACGAAGTAATAAAAGGAAAGAATTAATCAATAAAAAAAATATAGCAATGGAAAAAGTAGAAATGACAGCGGAAGAACGACAGGAATATGAGGCGTTCAAAGCAGAGAAACAAAAGAAAGCAGCGGCCGACGAACGTAAGCGGCAGCGCGAAAGTTATGCAGCGATGGTCGATGAGGAAGTCCAGACGACGTTGCCAGTGCTCCGTGAATTGAGCGAGCAGATTAAGACGGTCAAAAATGCGGTGTTCGGCAATTTTGAAACCATCTTGAAAATGAAGTCCGAAGTCTTGGGTATAACCAAAGATGACCAGCGCAGCCACACATTCACCACCAGCGACAGCCGCCTGCGCCTTACGCTCGGCGTGAACACCATCGACGGCTACCGCGATACGGTGGAGGACGGCATAGCAATGGTAAAGGGCTATATCCAGAGCCTTGCCAAGGACGAAACCAGCAAAGCCCTCGTAAATGCCGTGTTGCGCCTGTTGTCCCGCGACGGTCAGGGTAACATCAAAGCCAGCCGCGTGCTCCAACTTCGCAAGATGGCCGAGGAAACAGGCGACGAGAAATTTATCGAGGGTGTAAGAATTATCGAGGAAAGCTACCAGCCGACGGAGACAAAGAAATATATCCGTGCCGAATATAAAAACGAAAAAGGTGCATGGGTCATTGTCCCGTTGGGCATGACCGACGTTGATTAAAAAAAGCCGCGCCAGCTCCATCTGCAAAATGAAACCAGCGCAAAACCTTGTTGCAAAAGGATATTTGCAAAGGTATAATTTTTTAAGCAGATGGAGAAGCGCAGACACCACAAAAGCACATTGGAGCGTGTAAAGGCCGTGCGAGCCATTACAGAGCGACATTATGAGGCTGGCAATAACAGTCGGTGCTATAAGTCAGTTTGGCGGTTCTACATTTATCCTGTTTATAAAATTTGTTACCGCACTTATCTGAATTATTTAGGTATACCGACAAGCCGACCCAAAGACGAGCCGCGACAGTTAAGCCTGTTTGATTGTATGGAAGCCCCAGCAGAGGATTAGCCTGCTGGGGCTTCTGTTATCTTGTCTGCAAAACAGCTTCTTTTATCGGCATGGCTTTTGCGTTTTGGGGCATGGAGGCAATGTCCTGTACCGACGTTACATACCGTTCTACACTTTCAATCAGTTCCGCATGGTCATGGTTGGTGGCAGAGGCAGTGAGCATGAAACCCGCGAAGTTCTCGCCACTCAATTTCTGCATGGCCGCGTTAATTCGGTCTATGAGGTCAAAATATGCCAGTGCGCTTTCCTGCCTTTTGTCCTTACTGCCGTTGGTGGCAACTGTACGTGTGATGATGTGCAGGCGGACAGCCACGTCGCCCCTGCGTGCGCCCCTGTTCATCTGCCGCCATTCAATCGTTTCAAATTCCACGAATACGGCGGGGACAGGCCACACCTTGCCGCCGTTCAGCGTGGCGATGTTGTTGTTCCACAAGTCAATGAAAGCTACGTCTGGCGTACATTCGGCCAAACGGTTGCAAATGGCTTGATAAATCTGTTTTCTCATTACTTTTTCAGAAATTTAGTCAGTTGGATATTGTAGTCAGCCAGATTGTCGGCGATAACACTTTTTATTATCTCCTGTGTACGTTTGCCGTCTCCTACAAACTGGCGTTGTGGCATTGTGAATTTCTGCGTATGCGCCTTTACGGTGTATTTTTTACCTTTTTTGCTGGTACGCGTGTGCGCCCTGACAGGCCTGTTTCCTTTGCCTCCCTCGTTGTGTATGCCCGCGTATGGCACGGCAGACGAAAAGCGCACACCGTTATCCTTGACCTCCGCCTTGATGGAACGGCGCATAGTACCTGTTACAAGTAGAAGCGAGCCTTTTGCGTCAGGATTGGCGCGTTGTTTCCATTTCTTGCTGAAAAAGGCCTTGCGCTCGAAGTTCTTATCAAATTCTTCGGCCAGTTCCACACGCATATCGGTCAGGATATTGCGTTTTAGTTGTTCTCCGTCTATCATTTATCCTCCTGTTTAATAGTTAAACAAAAAATAATTTGTATTTTTGCCGATATGAAAGTTCCGGAACAAATAAAGAGTGCCGCCAAGACTTTGGTCGATACTTACGGCGATACCTTTGACTACCTCGGTAAGTACAAGGGTAAAGACGTTTTTTTGTTCTGTTTTCCAGAAGATGCCTGTACGGGCTTTCCTTTCGTTTATCTTCATAAAGACGGCCATGTGCAGGAAATAACAGGGTATGAGGCACTCGACATCATCAATTTATTTGTCGAAAATCTCGATGAAAGCGGTATCGAATAATTTATTGTCAATCCGCATAATCCCTCGGCAATTGTGTTGTTTCGTGCTTCCGTTCCTTGCTAAATAATTCAGGTCGTTGTTTTCCCGTCCTGACCCCTGCGAATTATCGTGCTGAGGCTCAATATAGCGCAATTCCCCATCTGGGAAACGCTGTAAAACAGTCATGTGTCCGCCTCCGCGTTTCCAGCCGATAGACAGTCCGTAAATTCCCACTTCCTTGCACGTCTCGTTGAAAAATTCCAGCCATCGCTTTTCATTCATCAGCTTGTATTTTTTACGCACCAGCCATTCGTTTACACTCGTATGTATTGCTTGTGTGCCATCTGGATTTTTCCATATTTCCCATGCGTTTGTACCACGGCTCAAATAGTCTAACTTTGAGTTAGGTGTATTGGGTTTGGCCGTCACATTGAAGCCCAGAGTACGCAGTACGTATGCAGGCGTGCAGGTCTGGCAGTTAATACCGTATGCACGTCCTTTGCCGTAATTGGGGTTTGCGTGTTGCTTATCTGCTTCCTCAACGGTCATAAGTTTACCTTTTACCACGTCCAAAGCCTTTTCGAGTTCTATATTATGCGTTGCGATGGCCTGCTTTTCTTCCTGTGTCAGGTTGTCGGGCAGTTCGGCGACCATATCCTGAATACGTTTCAGCCTCATTTCTTCGGCCGATATTTTTTGAATTATACCCTTTGCCTCCTTAGGTACTTTCATGTACGGGTGTTTGGGTGGGAACAGTTCCAGCGTTTTTCCCGCATTGTATCGGAATATCTGCCGTTTAATACCGTCGGTGCAGTTCTCGCCGCGTTTGTTGGCCAGTTCAGGGTCGGACAACGGGTATTTGTTTTTACGTACCTGTACCACGGTGCAGCGGCAGTTCCAGCCGTTAGGTGGGTAGAACCTTTCCCAAAAAGGGTCGGACGGCGGCAGGGTCGTACCGTGCAGCAGCGCGTGTTCCTCGCGTACCTTGTCATCGTCCGCCGTGCGGTACTGTAAATTGTATTTGTCGCCGTCCTGCTCGAAGTCGTGCCACTTGGCCGCCATCTGTGCCGCACCGAGTGCGTGGTTATATTCGGCATACAGGTAATTATGGTTGTATTTCTCGTTAATCTTCCTTACGTCGGTAAGGAAATCGCCGAACGGCTTAATATCGCCCTTTTCAGTAATCATGGAAATGCCGACCTCGCGCATGGCGTGGAACGTCTTGAAGCCCGAAAATATGAAAGCGTTGTTTTCAAGTGCGTGGCGCAGGGTGGCAGGTACTTCGTGAGGTAGCCCGCTTTCTATCGCTGTGGAGAGCACCCGCAGCGTTTCTTCAATGACCGCCCTTGCGGCAGGGTCTTCCAGCAGTGATACCTCAAATCCCCTGCTATCATATACCAGTCTTGCAGCAACCTCAAAAAGCGTATTGTCGAAATCAAGAGGGTGTTTATCCTTGTCGGCCAGTGTCAGCAGTTCACTTTTGTACAGTGCTTCCAAGGCCGTGTTGAAAGCCTTATACCCGCTGCGCAGCCCCACGGTTTGCGTGGGGCTTATCCGAAAAAAGCGTCAGGCTGTGTCTTTGCTTGGCGTATTCCTGTGATGTTCACGTTGTATTTGTCGATAAAATACTGCGGGTCTATTTCATAGTATTCCAGCAGTACGCGCTCCATTTCGCGCTGCTCCGCAGGGCTGAATGTGGCCGCATTATCCCATTCGAATGACAGCCCTTTTACAGGAAATCCGTGCCGTGCCATAAGCGGCAACAGACGGTCGTTTACAATACAGGCAACCATGCGCGCGTCAGCCGCGATAACGTCCTCGAAAATTTCAAGGTGCGTTTCTGACTGCGAAAGGGATGAGCCGCTGTCGATGGTCATTGTCTGCATAAGCGTGCCTTTGGAAAGTTCACTGTTGCACCTGTCCACGCGCTTGTCGTAAACATTATATGCGTCGCCTCTGCTACTTTCCTTAATTTCAATGTCCGTACCCTCGGGGAACAATGCCCAAAACGCCGCCCCCATGCTGTCGAGCGACCGTTCTATGCGGCTGCGTTCCTTTTCGTCCGTGGTGTTGGTACGTGCCACTCTCATGGGTGCGCCGAATATCTCGCCGAACATGTCCCAAAAGGCCAGCATATTCTTTTTGCTGATACAAGACGGCGCACATTTGAGCAACAGCCCCAAGTCCTTGGGTTTGCCCACCTCAATGCACCAAAGCGCAAAATCCCCCTCGCGGTATGGTATGCCAGTTCGCCAGTCGGCGGCAGGCTCGCGTGTAATCATACCGTATTCGGGGCATACGTGTTTACGCGGTACGAGTTCCACGCCATCGAAGCGCATACCGTCCTCGTCGCGTATAATATCTCCCAACTGTATGAGGCTGTGTCCCCAAAAGCGGCTGTCAAGAGCCAAGTCCATGAAGTCGAAAAACCACTCCTTTTTCAGCAAGGCTGTGGCGGCCTCGTTTTCCTTGCCGTCCTTACCGACCAAGCGGAACTCCTTTTGCAGGGTCTTGCCTTTCCGCTGGCCGATACAGCCCGTCAAGTGCAAATCCACGGTGCAGTCCGTATAAACGTCATACAGGCGTGCGCGGTTGGGTGTTTCCACACTGATGGCCGCCTGCCACGCCTGCCGCCATACGGCAATATCCTTTTTTGTCAGGCTGTCCGTCTGCTGCATGAGTTGCGCTGTCAGCCTGACACCCTGCTTGCTTTTGGCAAACTGCACCAGCCTGTCCATTTCCGCGTTGGTATTGGCAGGTCGGGAAAATGCCTGTTTAATACTGCTTATAATATCCATTTAACAAGTGATTAAATACCGTTTAATAATCGTATCTGTTGGGCGGCATAGAGCCGAAGCGCACAGGATTGTGCGCGTCCGTGTCGCCGTCGCAACTCACATAGGTGGGCAGTTCTGGTGAAGCCTTTGAACTCTGTACGTCGCGCAGCCATTTTATACTGTCGTTGTACAGGCATTCGCGGCGTTCGTGTCCCATATTCTGCGGCAGACGGTGTATCATCAGCCAAAGCGTGATATTTACGGCACACTGTACCAGCATGGCGTTCCTGTCTTCACCCTCTGCGGCAAATGCCCTTTCCATGTCATATCGGTGGCGTGTGTAGCTGCCTATCTGTTCCAATGCTGCGCGTTCCGCTTTCAGCCTATCGTCCGTCAGTGCGGAAAGTTGCTCCATTTCGTAATCGTCGCATACGCTTTTGTAATCTTCAACAGTGAGGAACATTCGGCCTAATTTTTAGTGTTCGGGTATGCGATGTATATTGCGCACTTCACCGCCTTTTCCGCTGTGAAATCCTTTGAAAAACGGCGTTTTTTAATCAATAGCTTAATGCCTTGCATGGAAACCACTACGGGCTTTCCCTTGAATACTAAAACAAGGAATTTCTTACCGTACAATGTAGCGTCGTGCTGCGCTTTTTTGATGGCCTGTTTTTTACGCCAGTCGAATAACAGGGCTTTGAAATACTTTTTTACCATGATACGTTTTTTGCATTATTCCGCCTGCCGAACGACGGAGTGAAACTACTAATTCGTGAATGCTTTTGAAGCAGTGATATTGCACCCTCGTCGGCGTCGGGCGCGTCGTCATGTCCTCGCATTCCTTTTTGGAATGCAAGTGTCTGTTCCAGTCCAGCGAGCATATCGGGGTCTTGTTTCTGACTTTCGTCATAATATACAAAACCGCGTTCCCAGTTTGCTGCGCTGCTTTCAATACGCAGGAACTTGTCAGGCTTCTTGCGCTTGTCGCCCAGAATAGGTAATTGGTAGCCTCGCAAATCCCCCTCTGTCTTGAAATCTTTTAGAATTTCCTCCTGCATGAAGTTGGCTTCCATGTAGAACTTGATGGCAATGCCCGTTTCCTGTGCCCACTCGAACAGGTCATAGCACCACCGTACCATTTCGGGAATGGTGGCCTGCCTGACGAATGCGCGCAGTTGCCACAACTGTGTTTTGTATTTTCCCCACAGTTTTGCCGCTTTGTAGTCGTTCTTAACGGTACTTTTCCACGCGGGGTCAATATACAGTATAAGTTCCTCAAACGCTTTCCATTTGGGGCGTGCCGCCCATTTAATCCAGTTCTGACGGAATACCGCTCCCTCGGTAATGGGATTGTTCATGTACTCTTTTTGAAAAGAGCGGTAACCTTGGAACTTTTCGATAGCTTTCACCTCATCGGGTGTCCATTTGGCCGCCCATGATACATTCCCGTTTTTATCCCAGATATTCACCTGCGACACGTGTACGCCGTCAATGGCGCAGAAGTTGGCCAATACGCTGTTTTTGGCGATGAGGTTGCCTACCATGATGAAACGCCCGCGCCCACCGTCAAGCGCACCGAATAAAGCCTCTTTGACCCAGTTTGTAAGACGTGTCACGCGTGCGGGGCTTTCACACAGTTCGTCGTCGTCAAGGTCGTCGATGACAATGTAATCGGGGCGGTGTGAGCGGTAGCGCAGACCACGGGGCGATTGCCCGCGACCACGTGCAAAGAATGCTGTCCCGTCTTTGGTCACAAATTCGCCCTCTTCCCATGAACCGTTATTGTATTGCTGGCCAAAATCGTGGATGTACCGCTGATTGAATTGCAGTTCAGCCTGAATATCGGCCAACAGCGTATTGGCGTTGTCCTCGCTTTTGCCCACCAGTACCATGACATTAAGCTGGCGTGTTTCCTGACATTTGAGCCATAGCGGTATGAAAATATCCAAATGGGTGGATTTGGCCGCACCTCTGTGCCATTTGAATGCCGCTTTCAGGTTGCGTTCTTTCAGCACCTTGTTAGCCGCCTTAATATGGAACGGGGCGCATGGTGTCTGTTTCCCTGTTTCAGGGTTCACGGTATAGTGCGGGAAATAATAATCCACGAAAGCGGCGTAATCGGAACGTACCCGCTTAATACGTTCCGCCTTGTCCTTTGCCGTTTCCGCAGTATTTACGACGGTGGCCTGCTGCACCGTTTCGCAGTGCTTCTGCCATCTTTCGACGGCTTCCCTTAAATTCGCTTTTGAAGCCATAGGCCGTTAATTGAATTTGTTTTGCAACAGTTCGTTGATATACAGGTCGTGATACTTGTTGATGGTTTTGAGCAATTCGGGCGTAATCTCATCGTCAAAAGCCATTCGGAACTGCATCCATTTGCTGAATGCCATAAACACCTCTATCACGTCCACGATGGAGGCCTTTTTGTCAAGGCGTTCAATGGTGGTCGATAACTTGGCCAGTTTGTCACCCAGTCCCGCCATCGCTTCGGGGTCTTCGCTCTCGTTTACCTGTTCGATTAATTTGTCGATGGTGTGCAGCAGTTTGTTTACCAGTTCGGGGCGTGTGATGTTCGCCGCCGCTCGTTGTTCCTGCCAGCCGTTTTCTGCTACCCATTTATTGACTGTTACGGCTGAAACGCCGACTTTTTCCGCAATAACCTTTTGCATTTCCCCCTGCATGAAAAGCAGGCGTGCGTACTCTCGTTTTTCTTCGAGTTCTTTCTTTGTTGCCATTCATATTTTGATTGTGATACATTACCCCTGCGGGCGTTATTTACGGTGCAAAAGTGGCCTGTTTCAGTGATACCAAGAAAAAGATATGCAAAGTTTTACACTCTTTTTGTCGGGGTGTTTTAATACCCGCAATTTTGCAGCGTAAAACATCGCGGGATAGAGCAGCGGTAGCTCGTGAGGTTCATTCCCTCAAAGTCGTGGGTTCGATTCCCACTATCAGCTCCAAGCCCGTCACTCTTCGTGAGTGACGGGCTTTTTGTTGGGGTTATGGGATTGTTGCGGTTATGGGATTTTTGGCGGGCAGTGATTGACAGCGCGTAATAGTACGGTGCGTGATGTAATATCACATAAACGAGAAGAAAAACACGACAAAAAGAGTGTTGGGCACACGAAATGGCACACGAATTCAGTTGAAAACACGGTGCAAAAGGTGGATAATATTACGGCGTAGTCACATGGTTGCGATGCGGCGGAGCTGACGTTGTGAAAGATATTGCGGCGATGGATACCGTTCCATGTAACGGTTAATACGGTTCGCTTTTACTTTTATATGCGAGATGTTTTTGTCAATACCGTCATAAATATCCGTCCTTACAACGGATATTTGCCCTTTTGGCAAAGTCCTGAACGCTGCCGGCCGCACACAAGTGTGTCGTAAAAAAAATTCCGCAAATATTTTATTCAAAGGCTTATGCGAGGTTCTGAAACAAACTTTGTTCCCGAGACGTTGGCAATCAATATTTTTCTTATAAACCACTATTTTTTCGTCTTAGAAAATTAGTCGGCGCTAACTTATTGATTGTCCGCTTAAAATGTGATATAATCTATAAAAGAAATATGCGAAAAAACCTAAAAGGGGATATTGATTTGACATCGCTTTTGCTGAAACTGTTTGTAAAAAACCGAGAGGACACGACCTCTCCCAAGGTCCGCACGGCTTATGGGGTTCTTTCCGGGGTCGTGGGAATAATCTGCAACGTGCTGCTCTGTGCGGGTAAACTTGCTGCGGGCTTTATCAGCGGAAGCGTTTCCGTTGTTGCCGACGCCGTGAACAACCTTTCCGACGCGTCAAGTTCTGTCGTGACCCTGATAGGCTTTCGCCTTGCCGCCAAACCCGCAGACGAAAAACACCCGTTCGGGTATCATCGTATAGAGTATTTTTCGGGGCTTGCGGTCGCCGTTATGATAGTGGTCATCGGTGTTGAACTTATAAAAACTTCGGTTGAGAAAATAATTTCTCCCGAACCTGTTGAGTTTTCTGTTCTGCTTGCTGCTGTTCTTATTGCGTCGATGCTGGTAAAAGCATGGATGGCGCTGTTCAATTCAAAACTCGGCAAAAAGATAAATTCTCCCGCTCTGACCGCAACCGTTGCGGACAGCCGAAACGACGTTATAACGACCGCAGCCGTCCTTGCTTCCTGCATTGTCGGAAAACTGACGGGGTTGCGCATCGACGGATATATGGGCGTTGCCGTTGCTCTGTTCATTATCTGGTCGGGCATAGGCATTGCCAAAGACACGATAAGCCCGCTTCTCGGCGAAGCACCCGACGAGGGACTTGTGCACGCACTTGCCGCGCATATATGTCGCTACGATAAAATCCTTGGTATTCACGACCTTATAGTTCACGATTACGGTCCCGGCAGACGCTTTGCCAGCGTTCATGTGGAGATAGACCACCGTGAAGACGTGCTTGACGCGCATGAACTGATAGACGACATCGAAAGGGAAGTCAAGCAGACGATGAACGTCGATCTTGTTATTCACTATGACCCCGTTGTGACCGATGACGCGGAACTGAACGAGATAAAAGGAAAAGTGACCGATGCGTTGAAAAGTTTTGACGAACGGCTCGGAATCCACGATTTCCGCATGGTTCGCGGCACTGGACATACAAACGTGATTTTTGACGTTGTTATCCCTCACGAATACGAGAAGCGCACGGATGAACTGAAAAAACTGATAAATCAGACGCTTAAAAACGATAAAATGAAATATTTTGCCGTCGTTACGTTTGATTCCGAATCGTTCAACGACAGGCACGTTACATAAAACCGAACATGCCCTACCCGTCAAAAAAGTCAATTTGGAACGAAAAAATAAAAAAGTTCAAAAAAAAAGTGTCGAGGGGACTTGAAAAACGCCTTGATATGTTGTATAATAAATTGTAAATTATGTATTCTATTCAGGAGGATATTCCTATGTATTCAGCAGGCGATTTCAGAAACGGCGTTACGTTCGAGTGGGATGGCAACGTTTATACAGTTGTTGAATTTCAGCACGTTAAACCCGGCAAAGGCGCTGCTTTTGTAAGAACAAAGATAAAGAACGTTATCACCGGCGGCGTTATAGAGCATTCTTTCAGCCCGACGGAAAAATTCCCGCAGGCTTTCATCGAAAGAAAAGATATGGAGTACCTTTACAATGACGGCGACCTTTGGTATTTCATGGATCAGGACACCTATGAGCAGATGCCTCTCGGGGCTGATAAACTTCCCGACAACTTCAAGTTTGTTAAGGAAAACGTTATCGTTAAGATCCTTTCCTATAAGGGCGAAGTTTTCAGCGTTGAGCCTCCCGCATTTGTTGAACTTGCCGTTACCGAGTGCGAACCCGGCGTAAAGGGCAATACCGCGACGAACGCGCTCAAAAACGCGACACTCGAAACCGGCGCAAACATCAAAGTTCCGATGTTCATCGAAGAGGGCGAAGTTATCAAAATCGACACCCGTACCGGCGAATATCTTTCCAGAGCATAAGATTTTAACTGTTGTCTGCCGTCCCTCGGGGCGGCAGTCTTTTTAACGGAGGTTATAATATGTATCTTTCGACACGACTTGATGCTATAAAAAAGACGCTCAATACTCTCTGCAAAACCGCAACAGAGGAAGAAAAATCGTTTTATGAATCTCTTTACGACCTTGTGTCCGCAACGGCGCAGCAGGTGGACGTTATCGGCTCACGCCTTGACGAACTTGAAGAAAAGACGGAAAACTTCGAGACATACAACGAACATCTTTCAGCGTCCCTGCAAGCGCTGCGCGACTGTATCGTCGGCGATGTGACCGTTGATACGGACGCCTACACCGCCGATTATGACGAACATCATCACGACGGTTGTGACTGCGGCTGCGAACACGAGCATGAACACGAACATGAGCATGACTGCGATTGCGGTTGCGAAAACGACGGCATACTTACTCTGACCGACGAAGACGGCAACACCACCGATTTTGTCGTTATCGACGGCGTTGAGTCCGAGGGTACGCTCTATCTTGCTCTTGTTGAAAAAGAACAGATGGATAACGAAGAAAGCGAATATATCGTTCTGAAAGTCGTAAACGAGGGCGAAGACGAAGAAGCTCTGGTTACGGTTGACGATGAGGACGAATTCAATACCGTTATCAAACTTTTCGAAGCGAAAGCGGACAATGCGGGTCTTTTCGATTTTGACATTCCCTCCGAGGACTGATTTCGAAAAGAACGCTGATAAAATTTGACAAAAATTTCTGCGCAATGCGTTCCGACACGGTTTTTGTATAAAACCTACACCTTGATTAAGGGATTTCGACTTCTTATGCGGGTATGCAGGCCTCCCCGACTTCGGTCGGGACGTTGGAAGCACAAAACATAAGAGCGATTTTACCCCACCTGCCTTCTGACAGGTTTGTTCGGCCGTGTCACTGTCCGTTTTTTACGGATCGACCGGACGGTTGTGCGGATTTTTTTATAAAGGGGCAGTTAAAAACATACGTTTTTACTGTCCCTTTAAAATCATATGACTTGAATTTTGACCGAAAAGGACAGGCTTTCATCGTCAAAGTGGCGAAAATGTATAAAAAGACTTGTGAACGTGTACAAAAAAAGCCTGATAACTTGACAATCTGAAAAAAAAATAGTATAATATATGAAATGAAAAGTTGCGTATAACGCAAATCGTTCCGTGTAAAAAACCGTATGCGGTTTCTTTTCTCGGATACGACAAAAAAAGTTAGGATGGATGATTATCTATGGCAAACGCAAAGAACAAGCAGAAAAAAGATTTCCCAATATTTACTGTTTTCTGCATAGTTATCGGGCTTCTTCTCGCTGTCGGAATTACTTTGACGGTTCTTGACAATACCGGTTTCAATTTAAAAAGAAAGACTGTTTTGACGGTGGGCGACGAGAGCATAAATGCGCTTGAATTCAATTACGCTTATGTCACGATGTACAACAATGCTTCAACATATCTTTCGTATTTCGGCGTTGACACCAAGACCGACGGCTGGGAAAACGGACAGGCGAACGCAAGCGCCGCGAGCCTTCTCGGTATAACCGTTTCGGAGGGCGATACATGGAAGCAGGCGTTTGTAAATGCCGCCGCGGAGAGCCTTAAAACCGAACTCGCTCTTTATCAACTTGCAAAAGCGGACGAAAATTATACGATAGATTATGATACTATAAACAAGAGCATTGACAACAAGATTGACACCGATACCGCAACCGCGGGCAACTATAAAGTGGATCTGAAAACCCTTTATTCGTCTTCTTACGGCAAGGGCTTTAACGAATCCACTATGCGCCATATGCTTGAATATTCCTATGTCGCAAATGCATATCAGACGAATTACAAAGACGGCTTGAATTACGATGATGCCGCGCTTGAAAAATATTACGGCGAAAACAAATCCACTTACGACGTTTATACTTTCCTTGCTCTTGACTTTGCTTATGAAACGCCGAAGACTGATGACGACAGTTCTTCCGACTCCAAGACGACCGAGGCTTCCGAGGCTGAAAAGAAAGCCAAGGCTGACGCGGAGGCTTACGTTGAAGCAAACAAGGAAAGCGAAGAAGTATTTACAAAGGGCAACGAAAAAGTTGTTAAGTCCGAAAGAAAGACTTCTTCCGAGGCAAGTTCTCTTGTCGGCTCCGACGGTCAGAAATGGCTGACGGATTCCGAGAGAAAAGCGGGAGATACTACCGTTGTGAAGGGCACCGATAAATATATCGCTCTTTACTATATCGGCTCTGAAAGAGACGAATATAAACTTGCAAACATTCGTATAATCCGTCTTGACCCGACCGTTGCGGATAAAGATAAGGGCGCGACGGACGAAGAACTCAAAGCTCTTAAAGAAAAGGCTGAATCGGTTCTTGCGGCACTTGACAAGACCCCGACGGAAGATAACTTCAAGGAACTTGCTTCCAAAAACTCTGCGGATTCTTCCACTTCTTCCAAAGGCGGACTTTATGAGGACTTTGCAAAAACGACAGCAAAAGGCTACTCCTCCGAACTCGCAGAATGGGTATTTGCCGGTGACAGAGTAAAAGGCGAATATAAGATGTTCGAGGGTTCGAAGAAGTATTATATCGTATATTACCTCTCTTCGGGTGAAATTTTCTGGAAAAAATCTGCGGAATCCAACCTCAGAAGCACAGATACCAATAATTGGACGGAGAAATGCGTAGAGGGCTTTAAGGACAGAACCGAATATGATTCGGCGAAAGCTTTTGAAATCATAGGCGGATAACCAACTGATTTTTATTTATATGACAGGCGTCGGCAACAAGGGGGGCGAAAACGATGAAAAAAGTGTTTGCTTTGTTCATTGTTATTTGCTTTGCTTTTGTGCTCGGTGCCTGTCATTATCAATATTATAACGACGGTTCCGACTATGCCGCTCCCGGTTTCAAACAGGGCGAAACGCTTGCGGTCTCTTATGTGCCGAAAACACTTGACGATCTCAGCGATTTTGAAAGAAATTTCATTACAGAGATTTTCGGAGAGAATTACGGGTTTGCAGGCTACGATGCCATGACACAGGCAGATAAAGCAAAGATAGTTGCTTATTTTAAGGAATACAATGAAGGATACTATTCCGTCGGCTTTGATAACGGCTTTTTCTATACATTCAACGAACTTGAAGGCAAAGAAACGTATTCAATTCCTTGGGGATATGAATCTCTTTCCGATAAGATACCGGAACCTGACTTCGGCACCAAAACAAAGTCCTCTTTTTCGGAAGCTCTCGGTTTCATAAGTGAGTATTCCGATGTTTCTTCCGCGCAGGCAGAAGCGTATTGCGCAAAAATAACGGAAAAAGGCTTTGTTCTTGATTATGAAGAAGAAGTCGAAAGCAACAATCAGGCGAAAGGTGCCGTAAACAGAATCTATGAAAACTCCGACGGCTATACCGTCAACGTGATTTTTTCCGACAATATTTTCAGATTGAACATTTCCGCACCGTCAACAGCAGAGAAGGAGAATTCGAAATGAAAAAATTTTTACTGATACCGCTTGCATTCGTTCTTGCGCTCGGAATTTGCGCTTGCGGCGGGGAGAAAGATAACTCTTCATCTCAGTCATATGAGACAGTTGTTGTCACCAGAACAAATGCTGCGGGGGAGATAGAAACGGAGATAGTGACCGTTCCCCATACGGAGAAAAACAACGGTTCGGATTCATCCCCAAACAGTACTTCGCAAACCACGTCCGCACAGCAGCAGTCCTCCGCTGTGACGGAGGCTTGGGGTGAAGACGGTTTCACTCAGGTTATTCCCGAACCGAAATTCGGCAAACAGAAAAACAAGGTCATCTCCGCATCGGGAAGACTTTTAACCATATCCTTTTCGGATGCAACGTATGACGACGCGGCAGATTACCTTGAAGCGGTAAAAAAAGCGGGTTTCACCGTTTCCGCTTCCGATATGTCGTCAGATGACGCCATCATGTATTTTGCGGATAATTCCGATAAGAGTTATAATGTGGGCATTGGTTATTCGGACGGCAATTTTACCGTTATGGTTTTAAGAAATGCCCGTTGATACGGAGTGTTTGACATCAGACTGAAAAATACGGGGCTGTAAAAAACGTAAGTTTTTTACAGCCCCGTTTGGAAAAGGGAAAGACATTCCGTTATCCGTCTTTTTAAATTATTTAATTCAGAGAATTATCTCGAATTGCTCTTCCTCTTTGAGCGGAACAACGGTGCAGTCATTTGCGTAAGTACATTCCGGCAGGATTATCATCGCGCAAAGTTCGTCCGCGCTTTTCGGAAGAGGCGCAAGATGCCATATCGCGGCATTTATCTTGACAAGAGTATTCTTCGGAACGATAAACGCCTGCGCCAAGTCGGGAACGGGCGTTCCTGCCGATGCGGGGGCAACATGAAGAACCATATCATCGTTCAGCGGCATTATCATTTCCCAAGTCGTGGTATGGTATTCAACCGCGGAAATTATCATTCTTTCAGGCTTTTTGACGAGTATCGGAGAATATCCTACATTGTGATTTGCCGAAGCCGTCAATCTGTCGGGAAAAAATTTGTGGATCTCTCCGCATAAAGCATAGCCTTTCGGGTCTGCCATGGTGTAGAACTGCCCGAACGGCGCAAAATTTTCATGTGTTATGGGAATTGCTTTGACCTGTCTCATGAGTATTATACCTTTCTGTCGTTTATATATTTTCTGACGTCTCCCGTTCTGATATCTATCGCAGTCGAATCCTCAGCGCAGACAAGCAAAAGAGAGATGTCATCTTCTTCCGCATTGTAAACATATTGCAGGCTGATACGGTCGTTGACCTTGAAGTCCACCACATAGGCATTCTCATTTCCCGAAAAGACGCACTT
>ENA-OROD01000540-OROD01000540.1-human-gut-metagenome-genome-assembly--contig:-NODE-540-length-36276-cov-6.220535_pt1 | contig 36276 bp, 27 predicted proteins | sample MGYA00242123_ERZ509038 | MGnify/ENA primary metagenome ERZ509038 (study PRJEB26280, sample SAMEA2338719) | human gut metagenome | biome: human gut; feature: human-associated habitat; material: faeces... | reverse complement strand
TCTCGGGACGATGATGACAACCCCTGTGACGGCGTTTGAAATAGTGCTGTCGAAATTTTTGGCGGCGTATTTCTTTTACGCGCTTCTTTGGGCGGCTACCCTCGTATTCCCGCTTATAACGAGCTTTTACCTCCCGCAGGCCTCGGCAGACTCGCGGCTGCTGTTTTCCGAGCAGGCTGTGACCGGATATATTTTTATACTCATAAGCGGGGCGATGTATGTTTCCATAGGCATATTTGCGAGCTCCCTTACGCGTACTACTTTTGTTGCGGGAATGCTGTCGTTTGGAATGTTGTTTTTGGCGATAGTCGGGGCGGGATTGGTTTCCAGGTTCCCGGCGGAGTCCACGGGCGCGCTCTCGTGGCTGGGGTCGGCGGTGTCGTACGTGGACACGTTTAAACATCTTGACGAATTTACAGGGGCCTTGCTTGATACGCGCCCGTTCTTTTTCTATTTGAGCACTGCCGCGGTTTTTGTGGCGTTCACATCGCTGATTACGGAGTCAAAAAACGCATGAGCAAAAATATCAGCAGATTCGACGACTTTAAATACACTACGCGCATTCGCGCCCTGAACTTGTTTGCGCAGATATTTCTGGGTACGCTTCTTTTTGTGGGGCTGAATTTTTTGGCGGCGCGCCACTACGCTAATTTTGACTTTTCAAAGAGCGGCGCGCACTCGCTTTCCCCCGAAAGCGTCGCGTACGTTGAGAATCTAAAAGCGCCGGTTGAGATATTTGCGGTGTTCGGCTCGAAGTCGGCGGAGGATCCTGAAATAAGGCTTGCCCGAAGGGATTTGAGGTCTCTGTTTTCGCAGTACGAATACATATCGGGCAAGGCGGCTCCGGTGAAGTACAGCTTTGTGCAAGCCCATATTGAGAACTCGCGCGCGGAGGAGCTTGCGCGCAGGTTCGGAAACGACATTGAGGATATGGTAATAGTCGCGTGCGGGCAGAAATTCAAAAAGATTCCGTTTACCGATTTTTATGCGGTAGAGGAGGGCAAGCCCCCGAAATTCGACGGAGAGAGGCTCGTGACCTCCGCCATTTTAAACGTATCAAAAGGCGATCAGCAAAAGATATATTTCCTCAAAGGGCACGGGGAAATGAGCTTTAAGGATGCGTCCTCAACATACGGGCTCTCCGAATTTGCCGCGGCTCTTAAATCGCGCAACTACGCTGTCGAGGAGCTCGACCTCAACGAGGCAAAGCAGGTTCCGCAAGACGCCGGGCTCGTGGTGATAGCCGGCGCACAGGCGTCTTTCCTGCCGCGCGAGATAGACGAGCTACGCAAATACCTGATGAAATCTAACGGAAGGGTGTTGATACTATTGTCTCTCGGGCCTCTCGGAGGGCTTGAAGACATACTCTTTGAATGGGGGCTTATGAGCGACGACAAGCTTGTCCTCGATACCAGCGGAGACTATGAAAGCTCCGCGGGAGACCTAATCGCAAGGAGCTTCCCCAAGACGCCGCACCCGATTGCAAAATACCTTGTTGACATCGATATGCCGGTCCAGTTCGGATCAGTGCGCCCCGTGCGCCCCGATATGGGCGCTCCGCTCGACGACTCGCTGAAAGTGGATCCAATAATTTTGAGCAGCCCAACAAGCTGGGCGGAAATGTCGTACCGCCGGGCGGGAATGCAGCGCTACGACGACTCTGTCGACTTGCCTGGGCCGCTTCCGCTGGCAATGGCGGCTTCGCGCGTTGGCGGCGACGAGCTCGGGCTTACAATTCCCGGGGGGAGGCTCGTTGTTTACGGTGATGAAAATTTTGCGGCAAACCGCTGGTTTAACAGGCTCGGAAACGCAAAGCTTGCAGTAAACACTGTAAATTGGATGTTCGACGAAAACTCGATGCTCAATATTCCCGCGCGGCAGCTTGAATCGTTCTCGCTTACGTTGTCGCTCAATGAGATTGCGGGGCTCGGGTGGCGCTTTATGATACTGCCGGCGGTGGTATTGGCGATGTCGCTATTCGTGTGGCTGGCAAGGAGGAACTGAAAATTATGAGGTTTAGATTTACAATTTTTCTTTTGGTGGCAAACCTTGCGCTCTTTGCGGCGATATGGGGCTTGGAGAGGGAAAAATCTTCCGATTCGGCAGAGCGCCGCGATATGGCGCCGATTACCCTGCTTGAAATTGAGGGCAAGTCGGTCGAAAAGCCGCGCATATTAAAGCTCGAAAACAACAGGTGGCGCATAGTATCCCCGATAGAATGGCCCGCCAATCTCTTTGCCGTAAACCGCATAATAAACCAGCTTGAATTTCTCGAAAAAGAGACGGGCTTCTCGGTTGAGGAGGCTCTCAAACGCGGGCACGGGCTTGCCGAGTACGGTCTCGACGACCCGGCTTACATTTTCAAGTACGGCAACGGCGAGAAAATGTACACTTTGAAAGTCGGCAAGGGCGCGCCGATAGGCAACCGTATATACCTGTTGGACTCTTTTTCCGACAGGGTTGTGGTTGTTGACAAGGAGTTCGTTGATGGGCTTGTCGTGGATATGGAACGCCTGAGAAACCAGTCGGTTTTCGACATACCGCGGTTTGAGGTTTCGGCGTTTTCGGTGCGCCTGCCGATAGTGGTGTCTCCGGCGGATCCGCGGACAAACTTTTTAAGGATAGGCGTAGTTAGCGACGCCGGTAAATGGAAGATTGAAACGCCGATAGCCGCCGCGGCCGATCCGCGGGAAGTTGACGCGTTCCTCGACGAGATATGCCGAATATGCGCGCTTGGTTTCCCGCAGAATGTGACTTTGTCGGAGGCGGGGTTTGACGGCGGCACGCTGCCTGCGAGCATAACACTGCAAGGCACAAACAGGAGGCAGGTGCTCCTGATTGGCTCAAAAACAAAGGACGGCTCGCAAGTGTACGCGCGCCTCGAAGACAATCCAACCCTGTTTACGCTCGACTCAACATTCCTAAAAAGCCTTGAAAATCTCCAAACCACCTTGCGCGACAAATCGTTTTTCAGGTTTGACGCCGACCGCGCTACGGCTCTTGAAATATCGAAGGGCGGGAAAACCGTGTCTTTGCACAAGCTTGCGGGCGGATTGTGGGACGTGGTCGGAAGCGACTCCGACGGTAAGAAAGTCGGCATGAGCGCAGACTTGGCTGCTGTAAGCGACGTATTAAACAAGCTCTCAAAAGTAAAGGCGCGAAGCTTTATAAGCGATTCCGCCACCGATGTTTCAAAATACGGCATTGGCCAAAATTCACTAAGAATATCGGTCAAGCGCGACGACGGCGCAATGGATACCCTTCAAATAGGTTCCGAGTACGACAACGCGGGAGAGCCCTTGATGTACGCCAAGACCGGCTCCGGAAGCGCCGTTTACGGCATAAGCAAGGAGCTTGCCGAGGCCGCGAGCACCGACATTTTAAAGTACCGCTCGAAAGTGCTGTGGACTCTTCCCGAAAAGGCGTCTGTTGCGTCCGTCAAAATAGCGAGGGTGTCGGATTCGTCCACAATTTTTGAAGTTGGCGCAACGGCCGGCCGCAGCTTTGCGGATTCGGTCAAAGCCTTGCCTGCGCGCGAGGCGGCGGCAGTCGGAGAAATCGCGTCTTGCGCAAAGTTGTTTGCGGTGTCGAGGTATCTGCCGTTAAAGTTTTCGCAAAATGGTGTGGAGGTTGAAGGCAAGAAGTTCCCGTGGGCGTATTCTGTCACTGTGGCTGTCGATTTGCCGGGAGCCGGAACCACCGCGCTAAAAACCCGCGAAATACTGCTTACGGAGCGCTTAGGCGGCACGACCCAATACGGCGGAATAAAAGCCGACGACGCGGTTTTTGTCCCCGGACAGGAATTTATCGACGCGGTTTTTGAAATAATATCCAACGCTTCGGAGCCTGCCGAGCTGAAAAAAACTCCCCCGCTCCCACCGAAAAAATAGCCTTGGAAAACCAGCAAAAAGAAATGTCTTTTAGGACGCATGCGCTGAATGCGTTTTGGAGGGCGCTGTATCCGCTGAATTTCCTTTTGATTCTAATATTTTGCGCGCAGGCGGTTTTTTTTTACGCCCTCAATAAAAGAGAGTTTCCGTTGCCGGAATTTGTCAATGAGGCCGTAGCCCGCGCAGCTTCGAAATACGGCTTCGACTTGCGCTACTCTTCCGCGAGCATTTCCGTTGACGGAAGAATCAAAATAAACGACGTGACTCTGCGCGCCGAAGGGACGCCTTCGGCGTTTTTTTCCGCAGAAAAAATAGATCTTTCCCTATGGCTCACGCGCCTCTTTAACGGGGAGGCCGTGCCGAGAAACATACGCGTGTACAACGGTTCGCTCGGCGACACTATACGCGGCGTGGGCGAGGCGGCGGTTTCGCATTTGTATTTGAGCGTTTCAAAGTCTGGGCAATGGTGGAGTGTCGATTCGTCGCATTTTAAAATCGGAAAGCTTACGGCGTCAGCTACGGTCGATATTTCAGAAAAGTTTTCCGTCGCAGAGTTTTTGGGAAAAAACGGGCTCGACCTGCCAGAGGCCAAAGGCAAGGAGCCGCCTTTGTCGTCGAGAATAAATGCAGCGTTTGCCGCGCTCGAAAAATATTCGGGGTATTTGGATATTTTCGAGTCTCCCGTTTGCTCGGCGAGAATTTTTTTGTCGGACGCGGAGTCGAGCAGGGGGCGGTTTAGGTTTTATTCTGGGGAGGCGGTGTTCCCGATAAAAAATCTCGAAGCGCGCGTGGAAAACCTGAGGTTCGGAATAAGGTACGACGGCGGTAAAATATCGGACGGCCTATTTTTCGGAGCGCGCGCGGAACGATTTTTTTGCGAGGGAATGCCGCACTGCAAAAATCTCTCGACGTCCGCAAACCTTTACGGGGCGGGAGAATCCATAGTGCTCTCGAATGTCGGGGTGTCCGTGGGAAATATGGAGTACGAGGGTCTAAAAATCGACAATGTTTCGCTAAAAAAAGACTATCTCGACTCGGAAACGCTTGGCGACGACTGGTACGCTTTTGCGGCCTTTGACGACTATCGCTTTGGGGCGAGATTTTCGCTCGACAAGTATATGAAGCTTTCCGCGGAGTTTTCCGGCTCTATCGATCCAAAAATATTTACGGGGCATAAGTTTTTTTCCGACATTGCGGAATTGAAAAAATTTTCGTTCGACAGGGGTATTTCCCTAAAAGGTAATTTGAATTGCGACTTTGTCGAAAAAGATCTCGATGCGAGCGTAGATTTTGAGGCCTCGGATTGCGTGATAATGGATATTCCAGTAAGGCGCGCCGCAGGGAAGGTGGAATACGATTCGGCTACTGGAATAATAGACGCTTCAAAACTTGAAGTGCAGGCGGTAGAGGGGTGGAAGGCCTCCGGGAGATTTGTCCAAAACATAAGGGACTTTGTGTATAAAATATATGTGGACGGCTCCGTGCGCCCAATGGCAATATCGCATTTTATGGCGCCGTGGTGGAGAAGGGTGTTTAAGTCTTTTGAATTTGCGGACGGAAGATTTCCGAAGGCGGATTTTTACGTCGAGGGAAAGTGGGGGAGCCCCGACTTTATATGGTGCTATGGGAGCGCGAATGGTACGGACGCCCTATACAACGGCTCTAAGTTCGACGAATTTTCTCTAAACGTATGGGTTAATCCGTCGAGAATTTCTCTGTACGATATACGCCTTAGGTGCCAGAACCGCAACGCGCACGGCAATGTGCAATGGCTTTACGGGCCAAAGGGGCTAACGAGATTTGACCGCCAGACACTCTTTATAGTGTCCGGACTATCGCCTTCGGAGCTTGTGTCTCTCGGAGGAAAGGACGTGTCCGATATTTTTGAAGTTGTAAAATTTTCGGAGGCGCCGGAAATTACCGTGAGCGGGCTTATGCGCAATCCGTCGAACAACCCAGACAAGCTTCCCGACATATTCAATGTGTCCGGTTTTGCGCCCAAACAGACTATGATTGAAACGGCCGTATTGCAAAATCTGAGGTTTTCGGCCAAGAGCGACAAGATTCTCACAAGCGTTGACGAAGCCTCCTTTGAATTTTGCGGGGGGCATGCCGACGGGAAAATCACGCTTGAAAAGAAAGACGGCAAGATGCTTTTTGACGCCTCCGCTAAGGCGTCAAAAATGAACCAGGCAGAGTTTACAAAATTTTTGATAACGCTCGATCCGTCGAAAGATTTGGAGGGCTCCGAGGAACCTTCCGGGCAGGTAGGTGCGGCGGCGCAGGGCGGCGCGGAAAACTTGCAGGCGTCTGGCGGCGGGGATAGACAAGGCGGGTCCGGCTCAAAGAAAGAGGGAGCTGACGAAAAGGGATTCCTCGACGGCGGCGAGAGCGGATTGGTGGATATGAATTTGAGCTTAAAGGGCGACGTTGCCGACATCGCCCATTCTGTCGGGAGCGGGCATGCGACTCTTAATAACCCGGATCTTATGAAGCTGAATATGTTCGGGGTGTTGTCGAGGGCGTTTGCGGCGCTTAGGCTTCCGCTTGGAACATTCGAGATAACTTACGCAAACAGCGCAGTGCAAATACACGGCGGCGTTGTGGAATTTCCCGACCTTGAAATGGGCGGAAACGCAATGCGCATAAAGGGCGCTGCTTCATACGACTTTGTAAACGACGATATAGACGCGGCTATGGTAATGTACCCGTTTGACGGTGCAAAGGGCATGATTATGACGGGAATTGCAACCATCGTAAGCCCGATATCAAGCGTCATTCAGGTGACTGTCGACGGAAAAATTTCCGATCCATCGGTCGGAATGCAGGTAAAGCCGCTCAACCTTATCCAGAGCGGGGACAAGATTCTCGAAAACATAAGGGAATCATTGTGACGGAAATTGCGCGCGCAGTTCGATACAGACTTTTGATTTTAAGCCGCGCACAAGCCTGCCATATGCCTTCCGACCTCTCATGAAGGCGGATTCGCCGACGCGAAAATGTTGTGCCAAGCGTCTATTTAGCGAATTTACAAGCCGAGTATTTGCTTGTAATCGGCGGCAGGCGCGCTACTGTGGCTTTCTATGAATAACGGAGAAAAATTGAAGTGCGGGGTTGTCGGCGTAGGGTACCTCGGACAGCACCATGCCCGCATATATTCCGAACTTGAAACAACCGAGCTCGTCGGCGTATGCGACGCCAATGTGGACAGAGCCAGGGAAATAGCCGATAAATTCGGCTGCAAGGTATTTAATTCAGTAGCCGAACTAGGCGAGGCTTGCCACGCAGTGAGCGTCGTAGTCCCGACCGACAGGCACACGGAGGTCGCGATGCAGCTTTTCGACAAAAATTGCGATCTGCTAATCGAAAAACCGATATGCACTTCAATCGCCGACGCCGAAAAAATCGTCGATATTGCAAAGAGCAAAAAGCTCATAGTGCAGGTTGGGCACATAGAGCACTTCAATCCCGTAATGAAATTTATGGAGGAGCGCGTCCACAGCCCGAAATTTATTACCGCGGACAGGCTTGCGCCGTTTAATCCGCGCGGCACGGAAGTCGGGGTTGTGCTGGATCTCATGATTCACGACATAGGAGTCGTATTGAGGCTCGCAAATTCTCACGTTTCGCGCATTGAGGCGGTGGGGGTAGGCGTGCTGAGCCGCAACGAGGACATCGCTAATGCGAGGATAGTTTTTGAAAACGGGTGTGTGGCAAACCTGAATGTAAGCCGCGTAAGCCTTAAAAAACTCCGCGATATCAGAATTTTCCAAGAGGGCATGTATATGTCGCTCGACTTCCTAAACCAGAAGGGGCATGTAATCCGCGTCAAGGACCGCACAGAGATTATACCCGAGGAAGTTCCGATTGAAAAGAGCGAGCCCCTTAAGATAGAGCTTGCGAGCTTTGCGGATTGCGTGATAAACAAGCGCCGCCCGAAAGTTGACGCGGTTCTCGGCATGAGCGCGCTTGAAGTTGCGCTTGAAATCACCCGCCAGATAAAGGCTCTCCAAAAGTAGTTTCCCGTTTTGCCGGAAAGCCGCGTATGAATCCAGACGTGCTAAAAATGCGCTCCTTCCGTTTTGCGGCTCCCGCCGAAGGAAGGTGCGACTTGCTTGTAATTGCCGGAGAGCATTCAGGCGACGAACAGTCGGCGCGCATGGTATCCGACGCCTTAAAGATCAATCCCGACCTCAAAATATGCGCATTCGGGGGCGAAAAGCTCTCCGAGTGCGGGGCGCAGCTTCTCTTCGACATGACGAGTTTTTCTGTTGTGGGTCTCGTTGAGGTATTGAAGAACTACGGCTTTTTCAAAAAGCTTTCCGAGGCGGTTGTGGATTGGATTGGCAAATACCGGCCCAAGGCGGTTTGTTTTGTCGATTACCCGGGGTTCAATCTCCACATAGCGTCCATATTGAAGCGGCGCGGAATAAGCCAAAAAGGCGGTGGAGACGTGAGACTCTTATATTATATCAGCCCGCAAATATGGGCTTGGAAAGCTTCGCGCAGATTTAAAATGGCGGAATTGCTGGATTCTCTCGCGGTAATCTTTCCTTTCGAAACTAAATGCTACGCCGATACGAATCTCGACACGCATTTTGTCGGGCATCCGTTTCTGTCGGACTCATACCAGCCGCCGGTAGTGTACGATACAGACGGGGAAATACTTCTTTTGTCGGGGAGCAGGGAAATTGCAGTTTCGAGAATTTTTCCCGTAATGTGCGGGGCTCTTGAAAGAATTGACGGGGCAAAAGCCGTGGCGGTCTATCCCACCGAAAGGATAAAGAATATTTTGCAGAAGGAGATTTCCCGCAGGCCCGCTCTAAAAGACAGGGTTCGCATAGTTCCCAACGGAGGCTCTTCCGCGCTTGCCGCAAAGGCGGTAATGATGAGTTCCGGGACAATGTCGCTTGCGTGTTCCCTGCAAGGGATTCCTGGGGCGATAGTTTACAAGGCCAACCCCTTTACATATTTTGTCGGCAGGGCATTGGTAAAAATAAAGTATTTAAGCATTGCCAATATATTGCTCGATAAGCCTGCATGGCGGGAGTTCATCCAGTTCGACGCTTCCGCCCAGCCTTTGGCAGAATATATGAAAGAGTGCCTAAAACCTTCCGCGCGAAAAAATTTCGCGGAATACGCAAAAATCCTAAGGGGATTGCTGCATTCCCCTCCGAGTCTTTCAGCTGCCCAATGGCTTTGCTTGAAGGGCGGTTTTTAAAGTTTTTTTATCTTTTAGATGCGGTGAGGGTTGAGCGGAAAAATTTTTTTACGCGAATCCCGCAAAATTTATATTGCATAAATTGAGGCGCACTTACCACATCGGTAATTTTTATGAATGCCTGCAATTTTATGCGCCCAGCGAGTTTTTCCCCTTTGCCTTTGGGTTAACAAATTTGCGGCATGCGGAGTTTTTTTGTTTAGACAAAATTTAGACAAAAAAACCGCCTTTTTTTAAGCGGTTTAAAAATCCAACTGTGCGAGAATATCCCCTATAAAACAACAAAATTATTCTTCGTCGAATTTGCGGTTAAATAGAGCCTCTATTTCATCGAGCATAATCTGGGCGTCGTCGCCCTGTGCTATGAATTTAAGCTCCGACCCCTTGCCTGCCGCGAGCATCATTAGGCTCATTATGCTCTTGCCGTTGACTTCCTCTCCGTCCTTTTCAACCCATAATTCGGTTGACGGATATTTATTGGAAATACGCACAATCATAGCTGCGGGACGGGCGTGTATGCCCATCTTGTTCTGGACTGATAAAACTCTGACTGTTTCGATTTCCGGCATGGTATCGCTTTGTTGTTAAAATTATTAAAAAAAAGCATTTTGTGCGCTTGTCGCTATCCGTCAAGGATTTTTTTACGGGGAATTTTCAAGCTAAAAATGAATCCCGCCAAAATTCGGCGGATTGGCGGAGGAAATTCCAAATAATATAGAAAACCTTCGCCCGTATTTCCCAGACGATGCAACTGCATTTGCCTTTTTGTATTATGACACAAAAAAACCGCGCCCGTTCAAAATTTCCAGACGCGGTTTTTTTTTAAACTTATTAGAATGATATGCCCGCCTGAATAGAGACAACTTGCGCGTGGCCCGTATATTTGCCGATAGTTTGATACGCGCCATTTGAAGTGGTATGGTCTATTCCAGAATCGTTGTAGAAAAATATGTACATGTAGGATATGTTAAATGTCATATTCTTATATGAATAACCCAATCCTCCGGCGAGCCAAGCCCTGTCGGCGCAGGGAATTCTCGCGGTTCTGTTTTTGGGGCCAACTACCGGAGATTCGTCCCAAGTGGCGCCTATTCTCAATACGAGGTTTTCGTCAAATTCCGGATAATAATGCAAACCGAATGAAATGCGGGATACGTTTTTCCAATTTTCATGGACGGCTTCGCCGCCTACGGTTTGGCCGGTGTCGGAATTTTTGATGTCCAGCTCATTAAAGGAATTCCAGCAAGTGAAGGAGTAGTCCGCCATCACGGCAAATCTGTCGAGCGCACCCCATAGGCGCTGGTATATGCCTACGTTGAAAGTTTGGGGCAGGACGATATTTGTGTCTATGGGGTTCATTATGATGTCTGTCATTCCCATTTCGAGGTGCTGGTTGCCTTTGATGTCTTGCGATACTTCACTGCGCCAGTTGAAGCCTAGACGTCCGCCTTCAGCGTACTTTATTGTGAATCCTACATTGCCGCCGACTCCCCAGCTTTGACCGCGAAGGCTTACGGTTGCGTCCCTTCCTGGAGCGATGGGGGTCGCCTGCGTGAGCTCTGCGTGCAGGTATTGGAGGGAGACGCCGCCGCCGATTGTAAGCCAGTCGGTCACTTTATATGCTATGCTCGGGTTTATATCGACAGTTACGAGGTCGCTATTCAGTGCTTGGTAGCGCCCAACCCAGTCGTTCTCATAATCTGTTTCAAGCCCGTAGGGGGAAGTGACCGCAAACGTTCCGAGAAGGTTCTCGGTAAATTGGTGCACGAGGTAAAAGTTTGGAACGTACGAAGTGACGCCTGCGTTGCCGCCGTCCGAGCCGGATACCTCCTGGCCCATTGCGTATCCTTTCCCGCTAAAAGAAAATGACGTAACTACGAAATTCATTCCGCTGTCCATCACAGTGTCGCCCGGCCTCAGGTCCATGGCGAACGAGGCGGACGGATTCCAGAACGCGGACGACGCGTCCGCATTCGCGTTTACGGTTGAACCGGCGAGTGCCGAGCCGAGATTTGATGCGCCTTGTTCCAAAACCTGGAAACCTGCACCAAAAGTCGCGCATGCGCCAAACAGTGCGCACAATGCGTAAGCTTTCTTTATCATGGCAATAATATGATTGTTAAAAAATGTCTCTATAAAAAAAGAAACACAGCCGTGCATTATGCTCTTTTTATATTTGTTTGTGAAGCATAAAATTGTATGGTAAATTTTTTTGTATGTTTTGCGCATATTTTATTTTTTTCCCGCTTGGGATAGAGCTTAAAGTAGGCGGACGTTGTATGCTGCGCGCATGCATATACATTCAGTCCGGTGTCGGCGGATAAACATTTTGTGAAGGTGCTTTATTTTTTACGTCTAACCTCAGCTTAACGCTGCTTTAAAAAAAGCTTTACAAAAATATCGAATGAGTTTCTACTTTAACATAATTCCAAATTTCGAGACTAACATCCAACAAGAGACGACATGTCAGATATCGAACAAAGAGTTAAAGAGATAATCGTAAACCAGCTCAATGTAAACGAAGAGCAAATCACCCCCGAGGCCAGCTTTATAGACGACCTCGGCGCCGATTCGCTTGACACCGTTGAGCTCATTATGGCTTTCGAAGAGGAGTTTAAGGACCAGATGGGCGGAGAGGAAATCCCCGAATCTGACGCTGAACAACTCACGACAGTCGGCAAGGTTATCGATTATATAAAATCGAAGTCCAAGGCCTAATAACGACCGGCGACTTTTTTCGACGGCCCGCCGTGTTTCGACATCGTGCGGGTTGTTTTTTTGATAAAAATACAATATCAGATGCACGCCGCCAATTCCGAAGGTGTACGCGCAAATTACGGCGATATGTTGCCAAGCGCCTCGTCGACGACGGAGCGGTTGATAGCAGATTGTAAGGGAAATAATTTCTGCGTAAAATCCAACGGTATTTGCATTTGGCGCATAAAAAGATAAGTTCTTTGAAGGCGCATGCGGCAAAGATTAAAACAAACAATCAGGAAAACATCATGCCAAAACAACGCATTGTAATTACCGGGCTCGGCGTCATATCCCCTTTCGGAGACGGAATAAATCCGTTTTGGGACGCCGTTTCAACAGGCAAAAGCGGCATAGGCCCCGTGACCTTGTTCGACGCCACAGAGCTTAATTGCCGCGTGGCCGCCGAATGCAAGGAATTTGACGCCACAAAATATATGGATCCTAAAGAGGCAAAACGCAGCGACCGCTACACTCATTTTGCCGTCGCCGCCGCAAAACTTGCCCTAAAAGACGCCAATATCAAGGAGGGCGACGTCGATCCCGAAAGATTCGGAGTTCTAATCGGCTCGGGCGTAGGCGGAATGGACACCATTGAAAAACAGTCGCGCGCGTTTATTGAGCGCGGGCCGAGGCGCGTATCGCCGTTTATGATACCGAACCTTCTGGCAAATATGTCCTCTGGGGTTGTCGCGATTGACGTCGGCGCAAAAGGCGTAAATTTCAGCGTCGTAAGCGCGTGCGCTACCGGTACCCACGCGATAGGAGAGGCTCTCTTGCATTTGCAAATGGGGCGCGAAGACGTTATTTTGGCGGGGGGCAGCGAGGCGGCAGTCACTCCGTTGAGCTTTGCTGGCTTTTGCGCGATGAAGGCTATGGCCACCAATTTTAACGACGAACCCCAGCGTGCGTCGCGCCCGTTTGACGCAGACAGATGCGGATTTGTCATGGGTGAAGGCGCGGGAGTTATAGTTCTGGAGCGCTACGACCACGCTGTCGCGCGCGGAGCGAAAATATACTGCGAGATTTCCGGATACGGAGCAACCTGCGATGCCTACCATATCACAAGCCCGGATATTGAAGGGCGCGGATTGGCTCAATGCCTGCGCCGCACAATGGAGGACGCCGGCGTCAAGCCCGAGGAAGTCGATTACATCAACGCCCATGGAACATCAACGCCGTACAATGATAAATTTGAAACTGCGGCGATAAGAAAAGTTTTTGGGGCGGCGGCCGATAAGCTTATGGTCAGCTCTACAAAGAGCATGACTGGGCATATGTTAGGCGCGGCAGGCGCGATAGAAGCTGCGGTGTGCGCAAAAACTATCGAAACGGGAATTGTTCCGCCGACTATAAATTATGAGCATAAGGATCCGGACTGCGATTTGGATTATGTGCCGAATGTTGCGAGAAAGGCCGATGTGAATGTGGCGATTAGCACAAACCTCGGTTTCGGCGGCCACAACGGAGCTTTGTTATTCCGCAAGTTCAAAACCGCATAAAAAACGCGTGAAAACGGGGGGTATGCTCCGTTAGAAAAGGCGTCAAGACCGCTTACGTATGTCAAATACGCAGCGCGCCCTTGACGCCTTTTTCTATACTCGCCTTCCCCCCGTTTTGACGCGTTTTTTGTGTGTTGGTGGAATCTGTATTATTGTGTATTTGATTAAAAGATGCTCCGTTAGAAAAGGCGCCGAGGCCACTTACGTATGTCAAACACGCCACGCGCCCTTGACGCCTTTTTCTATACTCGCCTTCCCCCCGTTTTTTTTAAGCATAAGCTATAATTGCGCGTTAGATTATTTGTTAATAGCGCACTGCGCTGTTCTAAGTATTTTTATGTTTTTAGGAAATTAAAGCTATAAAACATTCTTTTTTGTCGCTGATTCGGCCGTTGTATTGCCTAAAAGTTTTTGTAAAAAAACGCGCAGCACATCGTGCCGCGCGCCTTATGTATAAAAATAGATAAAACCTACTTTCTTCTGCGTATTATTGCAATTGCAAGAACAAGAGCGCCAAGTAAGGCAGATATTTCCGCTGGTTCGGGAACTGTGAAAGTCACCGATAGAGCAGTGTCGCCAAATACAGCCTCCCATTCAAAACCGTTTGTATTTCCTTCAAAAACGGTTCCTTTCATGGTGCTGCCGGTTTCATATGTTATTACGTCGGACAACGTAAATTCCCCGCCTTTGGCATTTATGAATTCTTTCATAGAATAACCGTCGAATACAAATTCAAGTGACATATCGTTTATATTGCCGGTATTATAGAATTGCCCTTCAAATGCTATCTTATCGTAGGCAGCCTCTCCTTCAATATCTATAACGATTTTGCCTGCGTACCATTCGCCGGAATCGAACGTCACTGTGCCTGTGTTTCCGCTGCTGTTTGATGTCGCGCTGAATATTGCGTCATGGCCTGAAAGCGATAGATACGCGCCTTTCATGCCTGAATGCATCCCAATATCGAGTCGTCCCGTATCTATAATAACGTCTCCGAGATTGGCATCGGTGGCGTCCAGAGCCCCGCTTCTATATCTTATAATTTGGTAGCCGTTTTTTGAGTCGGTGGCACGCATTGTGATGTCTAATGCCGTCGGCTGGTCGACGTATCCGAGCGTTGTGACAGCTTCCTGTTTTGAGGCGTTTGTAAGGGTAAGGGTAGTAGGAGCTTTCATATTGTTTAACCTCATAATGGAAGTTGGTCCGCCGATAGTATTCATGCCTCCCACAGATATTGTCCCGTTTGAGCTGCTTGCGTTGCCGATTGTCCAGACTAAATCTGCAATATTTGCAACCCCCTCCACTGTGAAAGTATTTATATTTGTATTTAGGCGGATTCGCGCGTCTTGCTGGCGAGATATAGTATTGAGGTTACCTTTTACAGTAAATGAGCTTATTTGGCTTACTGACGGATCGTTCATAATATTTATTCCAATGTATCCGCCGCTTTTATTTCTATTGTAATCAATATTAAAGTCTCCGCCAATATTGAATTGATTGCTTCCGTACATTCTTATTGTCTGGGCAACTTCCCCTGCGGCATAAGGGTTCATTACAACATTAAGGTTAAAGTCTTCCGCGAGGTTTACTATACCGCCGTATCCGAAAGAGACAAGATAGTTGTTGCTTGTGGAGCTTGAAGCGATGTTGTAAGTTAGGGAGTTTAATGCCAATGTATTCAGAACCGTTGCGCAAGCGACATTTTCGGCATTGAATATGCCGTTATAGTTGTTCCCGAGAGTTCCGGTAAACTGCTGTGTTCTTTCTTCATCAATATACCAGTTGTTGCTTTGGTTTAAGTAGCGGGTCGGTTCTGTTGTGCTTTTGCTCTCATTAAAATATATGTTTTCCGCTGCGTAGATGTAGCAGTTGGCAAATATGAATCCGCCTAACATCGTTGTTTTTAGAATTGAGCTTTTCATGATATTTTCATCTTTTGTTTTTTTTAAATTTTATATTCAAAGGTGCATATGGGCGTTAGCTTCTTCGCTTGCGCAGATATGAAAAAATTTTAAGCGCCCTCGGGATATATTTTATTGGAGGATAAAATACATACGCCAAGAATATTATCGCAAAACTACACTCCCTAAGCCATATTATTAGTATTATGCAAATTATTAGAGCCACGAATGAGCGGAATCTCATGCTGGTTGTCCAATTAATATGCTTGAAGGACGGATAGGGAAAATTGCTTATCATAAGCCATGCAATAAGCAGCATAAGCGGAATCAAAAGCGGCGTAAACAGCTGCAAATCGAAACTCAGTATGGTCAGCGCTATTGACGCGACAGTCCCGGCGGCGGCGGGCGCAGGCAGGCCGCTAAAATCGCCCTTTTCATATTTTTCGTGCCCGTTTATGTACGGGTTTGTCAAAACGTTGAACCGCGCAAGCCGTATTGCCGCGCACAACATAAATATAAATCCGATTAGCCAACCGGTATTTCTAAGGAGGCGCGCCCATGTTTCCGACAGAATGTCGGAGGGCTGCAATATGAGAAAATACATTAGAAGGCATGGCGCGATTCCGAAAGACACGCTGTCGGCGAGAGAGTCAAATTCTTTCCCAAAAAGCGAAGTCTTGCCGCTTGCGCGCGCGACGCGCCCGTCGAGAGCGTCGCACATGAACGACGCCAATATGCAGATTATTGCCAATACATAATATCCCGTGCTTGGGGCGTCTGCGCCGGCAGTGTAGTTAGGCGTTATTAGGGCTGCAATGTGGTCGATTGTCCTGTCGGTGGATTCGGCGTTGAATTTGCCCTGCACGCACAATATTATAGAGAGAAACCCGAAAAACAGATTTCCCGCGGTAAAGCTGTTTGGCAAAATAAATATTTTGCTTGCCTGGTGCACATTTTCCCAAAGGGACTGTTCTGACTTTTGGTTGTCGCTCATTTTTTCAGGGATTCGAGGTATTTCCAGAAGTTGTCCTCCTGCTCAAACATAGTTTCTTCTTTGAATGGCAGCTTGAATCTAAATACGAAGTCGGCGATTGTGCTTCGGTGCAGAATGTAGTGTGCGTGAAGGGTTTGGGTTTCTTCAATTAGTTCAAAATATATGCGGTAGTCGCCGGTGCGCAGGCGGTAATAGACTTTGCCTTCGCGGTGTATTCTCCCGATATCTTTCAATCCGCCCTCCAGCTGCTCCGAGGTCAAGGAGCCGAATGCGTCGATAATTTCGAGCTGGGCGAGCTTTCCGAGCTTATTGAGTTCGGCCATTGCCTGTTTGCTGAAAGTCACCTGGTACATTTTTTCCTTTTTTTGTTTATTTTTTGGGATACGCTAAACGCAAAAAAAAAATCTTCAAACAAAAATGAGATGAAACTTTTTATGAAAATTTGCGTTTTTCATACAGCAAAGGAATTTAAGAATATGAAAAAGACGATGCTTATAATGGTTGCAGCGCTTGCGGGGGCGGCTTTGTTCGCGCAGGAGGCGAGAGGCTTGAAAGGCAGGCCAGGTGGAGGTGCTGCCAAGTTCGACATGCCGGGCCTGGATTTGAAAACCCGCATTCAGCTGATGAAGCAGTTTGACAAGGACGGCGACGGAAGGCTCAACGACGAAGAGCGCGCGGAAGCTATGAAGGCGTTGAAGGACAAAACCGCCGATTTGGAGCAAATGCGTAAGAAGTTCGCGCAGGAGATAATTGCCAAGTTCGACAAGGACGGCGACGGCAAACTCGGCGTTGAGGAGCTTATGGAATTTCTGGAAGAGCAGCGCAGGGTGTTTGACGCCGGCAGGCGCAATTTCAGGCGCGGACGCGACTTCGTACCCCCGAAGGAGATTCTTGCCAAGTTCGACAAGGACGGCGACGGCAAGCTCAGCCGCGAGGAGCGCCGCGCCATGTTCGACGAAGCCCGAAAAAAACGCGAGGCTCTCATAAAGAAGTACGACGCCGACGGCGACGGCAAGTTAAACGATGCCGAAAAGACGAAATTGATTCAGGATCCCGAGGTGCAGGAGATGATGAAGCGCATGATTGGCAATCCGCCACCACCTCCGCCGCCGCCCGGAGCGTAGTGAAGTTAATCTTGGGCGTGATGCGCTCCATATTTAGCCCGGTGACTGCCGGGCTGGAAATGGGGTGCGCGCCTATTTATAAAAATGAATTTTTAGAAATCCCGGATATATTGTCCGGGTTTTTTTGTGTTTCGGCGTGCGAATTTTAAACTTGCGCGTGGATTTTGAATAAATCGGCTGGATATATAAATAATGAATCGCGGGTGCGAGGAGAGATTATCGCATTGCATAATTTGCGGAGCGCGGGGATTTTATAATTTTTCGGTTTGGATAAATACGGATAGAGGAAAATTTTTGCGCTTACGAAGTGCTGGGGCGGCATAAGTTCCCGACTTTTGCCTAAGAGATGCGGTGGCGGAAAGGCTAAATTTCTGCATTTTTGAGCCTGTACGATGCGCCCGGCGAAAAAGCGGATTTTGCGTGTTTTATTTTTGATTGCCGTGTGGATAACTAAATCAAAGTTAGAAATTACCCTGCGGACATATGCGCCCGGCGAAAAACCGCGGCGCGTGCGGGGCGCATCAAATGGCTTTCTGAAAAAAAGAGCAACTGCTTATTTTTATGTTGACAAAAAAAAAGAGCAACTGCTCTTTTTTTATTCATGAAAAACGATTCCGACACACATATTAAAAGCGCCGTAAAATGGCTTCTTTCAAAGCAGTGCGATGGCGGCTACTGGAATGCTGAGCTCGAGACAAACTGCTGCATGGAGGCCCAATGGCTCATGGCCTCAAAATTTTGCGGCATAAAAAGCGGGCAGGAGGAGTCGATTATAAAATATATAATAAATTCGCAGAGGGAGGACGGCAGTTGGGACGTTTACAGAAATGCCGAAAACGGCGACGTAAATACGACTCTCGAATGCTATTTTGCGCTTAGGATATCTGGATTCAATAAAAACCTGTCCTTTATGAAATCCGCGCGCCTGTGGCTCTTGGAAAACAACTGGATTAACAATATAAGGGTGTTTACAAAATATTGGCTCGCGCTCTTCGGCGAATGGGATTGGAAAAAAACTCCGGCCCTAATGCCTGAAATTATATGCTTTCCTAAATGGTTTCCGTTTAACATATACAATTTTTCTTCGTGGGCGCGCGCGACAATTATGCCGCTTGCGGTTGTCGCATCCATGCGCCCCGTAAAAAGGCTTCCGGACGAATTGCGCGCCGACGAGCTCTTCCCAAACGGTCGAATCTATCCCAAAATAGAAACCAGCACACCGTCAAAATTTTCGCTCTCCGACATATTTTTGCTGACCGATAAAATAATCCACTTCTACAACGAGAAAATGGCGGACACTTCGTTTAGGCGCAAAAGCATGAATTCCGCCATGAATTGGATTCTGAAACACCAGGACGACGACGGTTTTTGGGGCGGTATCCAGCCTCCGTGGATTTACGCGATTATTGCAATGCACATACTTGGATTTTCCCCAAAACAGAAAAATATGGCTGCCGCAATAAACGCACTAAACCTACACTGGACTGAAAAAACCGAAAAGGGGACGCGCGTAAAGGCAACCGAAAGCCCCGTTTGGGATACAATGCTCGCCCTAAACTCACTCCTCGACGCGGGCGTAGGCGCGGACGACGAAAGAATTTTAAAGGCTGTGGATTACCTGCTTGAAAACGAAAATAAGACCTACGGAGATTGGTCGGAAAAATTGGGGCGCAACGTGGAGCCTACCGGATGGTCGTTCCAGCGTGCGAACAAGTTTTATCCGGATATCGACGACACCGCTGTCGCCATGATAGCCCTCGAAAAATTTAGAAAGCTGCTTCCTGAGGGCGACGCGCGTGGAAAGCGCGTTGACGGGGCGATAAAGCGCTCGATATCGTGGCTTGAGGCGATGCAGTCCAGAAACGGGGGCTGGGGCGCATTCGATAAAAATAACGACAAGTCTCTCATTACAAAAATTCCTTTCTGCGACTTCGGCGAAGTGCTCGACCCTCCAAGCGTTGATGTCACTGCCCACGTGGTCGAGGCGCTCGTCGCGTGCGGCGTTCCAAAAGACAACGCGGGTATAAAAGCGGCCGTTAAATTTATTTTGAGCGAACAGGAAAGCGACGGCTCATGGTTTGGCAGATGGGGAATAAATTATATCTACGGGACATGGTGCGCACTTAGTGCTTTGAAGGCCGTCGGCTTCGATTCGTCCTCTCCTGTGGTTAAAAAGGCGCTGGACTGGCTTGCCGGAATCCAAAACAAAGACGGAGGCTGGGGGGAAAGCGCCTCGACGTACATGACGCCAGGGAGCGCATCAAAATCTACTGCGTCGCAGACGGCTTGGGCGCTGATAGGCTTGATGTCGTTCGATTCTGGCTACTCAAAAGAAATAGGCATGGGATTGAAATTTTTAAGGGATACCCAGACAAAGGACGGCACATGGATTGAAGAGGAGTACACCGGCACAGGGTTCCCAGGGTACGGACTTGGCGCAAAGCTTGACATAAAAAACGGCAAGCCGCTTCCGCAAGGAAAAGAATTGTCGCGCGGGTTTATGCTAAGGTACGGGAACTATTGCCATTACTTCCCGATGGCCGCGCTTGCCAAAGGGGCTATATCGGCGTAAATAAGGTTGCGCAGTAAATAGAAAGGCGGCGCGCATTTGGGAGAAAGTCGAGGAGCGCGAATCGTGATTTTGTGCAAGCGCTCGGGATTGCGGCATGAAACGCGGAATTGCGGCATTCTGCACTTGAAAGCTTCAATTAACGCTGTCTGCGCGCGGAAGTTTTTGCGTCGGCGAGCTCGTAGCTTGCGTCAATCAGCCTGTAAATTTCCCTCGTAGATACGGATCCGTCGAGAATTACGGTTATCCACCTTGTCTTGTTCATGTGGTATGCCGGCATGTATTTTTTTTCTTTGGCGGCGGGCGAAGAAGGGTCGATTCTAAGGTCAATTATCTCAACTTTCCCGCAAGAGCCGGGAATGAGTTTGTCTTCCCCTACCGTAAGGAGGACTCCATACCACTTTCCGCTGCTCTTTCTGCGGAAAACTGCGCAGTCTGAATATTTTTCCCACAGAAATTGCGGTTCGTCGCCGTATTTTTTAGATATGTGGGAGATTATTTTCTTCGTCTGCTCGCATTTAAACGCGTTTCTTTCAAAACATTCTTCGGCTATTTCCGATAGTATTTTTTTGTAGGCGTCCCTTATTTTCCCGACAAAATCCCCGGTGGCATTGGGGACGAGATGAAGGGTGTATTCGTCTCCAAATTCTTCTTCGGTGAGTTTTGTAGATACGTCTGTCGATATTTTTACGGAAAGGACAAATTGCCCGCCGAGAATCTCGTATTCGCGTACAAACGCGCCACCTTTGCGCTTGAATCCGTGCAATAGCAAGGCTTTTGAGTCGGGCGTTTTGTCCTTAAAAATTTCTTCTGCTATGTAGTCCATGAAAAGATTCGGGGCTATTCGATTTCCGAACGCCCCGAATTTGCCTAACGCTTTAAAAGCTTTGAAATTTCAGCGATTTTCGCGCGGCAGTCTTCCAGCTGTTTTTTTGCGCCCTCGATGACCTTCGGCGGCGCCTTTGAAACAAACGCCTCGTTCGCCAAGCGCGCGACTGTCGCCTTCTCGACGCCGGTTAATTTTTCCAGCTCTTTCTCCAATCTCTTGATGTCCTCCGGGCTTGCGTCGGCGCCGCTTACGTCTATATAGACTGTGCCGAGCTCCGTTATCTGGGCGGGGCCGTCGAAAGATTCAACAACGCTTATCTCCGAGGCGCCCACGAGCTTCATGAGGTTCTCAATATTGTCGGTTAGGAGTTTTTTAGAACTGTCGGAGTCGCAGACAACCCTAAGTTTTGAATCCTTGCGGGAAGCCTGTTTCGCCTGCGCTTTTAGCGCGCGCGCCTTTGTGGCAAAGTCTTTGAGCTTCTCTACTGATTCCGCCGCGGATTCGTCGAGCATAAATCCGAGGCTTTCTTCGTCAAACTCGGGCGACTGGTTTTGAATGAAATCTCCGTCTTTTCCAAAGCCCATGCTGTGCCAAAGCTCCTCCGTAATAAACGGCGTAAAGGGGTGTAGCAGCAGCAATGTTTGGCGCAGGCACAAGTCTTGGACGGCCAGAACGGTATCTTTTGCCGATTCGTCCGCCATTCTCGCCTTTGAAACTTCGAGGTACCAGCCGCAGAAGTCGTTCCAGAAAAATGCGTAGATTTCCTGGGTGATGGAGTTGAATTGGTACGCTTGGTAGTCGCGCGCGACATTTTCCGCGCACTTGCGCAGATTTACGAGAATAGAGTGGTCGTTCGCGTCGAGCTTCGCGGGATTTATGCGCTTTGTTATCGCCTTTATCGACGAGTTGTCCGCCGTCGCCCCCGCCATCTGCCTGAAGCGGCATGCATTCCAGAGCTTGTTGCAGAAGTTCCTTCCGAGCTCGACTCTTTCCTCGCTGAAAAGTATGTCTTGGCCTTGCGGCGCGCAGTTCATGACGCCGAAGCGCAAGCCGTCGGCGCCGTAGCGGGAAATGATGTCGAGCGGGTCGGGGGAATTGCCGAGGCTCTTGGACATCTTGCGCCCCTGCATGTCGCGGATAATTCCCGTGAAATACACGTTTTTGAACGGAATGCGCGAGCTCATCGTGCCCGGCAGAAATTCCAGCCCCGCCATAATCATTCGCGCGACCCAGAAGAATATGATGTCGGGCCCCGTGACGAGGTCGGTTGTCGGGTAGAATTTATCCATTTGAAGTTCGCGCATTTTTTCTTCGTCGGGCCAGCCCATGGTTGCGAAGGGCCAGAGCCACGAGCTTGCCCAAGTGTCGAGGGAATCCTCGTCCTGCACCCAGTTTTCGGGGTCCGACGGCCCTTCGACCGAAACGTGCACTTCGTCCGGATTGTTGATGTCGGGGGTTTCTACTCCCTTCTTATACCACACGGGAATCCTGTGTCCCCACCAGATTTGGCGAGAGATGCACCAGTCGCGGATATTGTCGAGCCAGTGCGTGTAGGTTTTTTCCCAGCGCTGGGGCCAGAATTTTATTGCTCCCGATTCGACCGCCGCCTTTGCCTCCTTGACTTTCGGATAGCGCATGAACCATTGGTCGGACAGGCGCGGCTCAATCGGAACGTTTCCGCGCTCGGAGTATCCGATGTTGTTTTCGTAGTCCTCCACGGCAACGAGCTGCCCGAGTTCGTCGAGCTTTTTTACGGCGAGCTCGCGCGCCTTGAACCTGTCGAGCCCCTCGAAATCTTTTCCCGCAAGCGCGTTCATTGTGCCGTCGGGGTTCATTACGTCGATTACTTCGAGGTTGTGGCGCTGGCCTATTTCAAAGTCGGCTGGGTCGTGAGCGGGGGTGACTTTCAATACGCCCGTTCCGAATGTCATATCCACGTATTCGTCGCCGATAATCGGGATTTCCGCGCGTGGGAAGGGGCGGATTGCGTGTTTGCCGATGAGGTGGGCGTAGCGTTCGTCCTTCGGGTTTACGGCGACGGCCGTGTCGCCCATAATGGTTTCCGGGCGGGTTGTGGAAATTTGCAGAAAAACTCCCGGCTGTTCGGCGAGCTCGTACTTCATTTTGTAGAGCTTGCTTTTGCAGTGGGTCATTATGACTTCTTCGTCGGACAGGGCTGTGAGGTTTACGGGGCACCAGTTTACCATTCGCTTGCCGCGGTAGATGTAGCCTTCTTTAAAGAGCTTTACGAACGCTGTGAGGACGGCTTTTGAGTAGTCGTCGTCGAGAGTGTGGACGAGCCTGTCCCAGTCGCACGAGGCTCCGAGTTTTTTCAGCTGCTCAATGATTATGCCGCCGTGCTTGTCGCGCCACTGTTTGGCGATTTCTATAAATTTTTCGCGGCCGAGCTCCCTTGCGGAGGTTTTCTTTTCCTTGCGCAGATACGCCTCGACTTTTGTCTGCGTTGCGACGCCCGCGTGGTCGGTGCCGGGTATCCATACGGCGTTTTTCCCAAGCTGGCGGGCGCGGCGTACGAGAATGTCCTGAATTGTGTTGTTTAGGACATGGCCCATCGTAAGCACGCCCGTGACGTTCGGCGGGGGAATGACTATTGAAAACGGCTCGGCGTTGGAATCTTTTTTAGCCTTGAAGCAGCCGGATTCCACCCAGACTTTATACCATTTGTCCTCCACTTCCGAAGGGTTGTATGCTTTTGAAATTTCGCTCATTATTATATTACAGTAAACTGTACAAGGATTTTAAAAGAAGGCGGCGTGTCAAGACTATTGCTTTTGCTTCGGGTCGTTGGCATTGCGGATTTTGCTAATTTTTGCGCGGGAAAAAAGAGCAGGCGGGGAGAATTTTTTATAGATTAGCCGCGTATTTTTCTTCTTTGCGGCCTTCCGGGAAACAGGGGCAATTTACGGTGTACACCGTTTTTGATTCTCGGCGCGCAATGGACTTTAATGCGTGGGCTTTATTGCTTTTTTTGAGCCATGCCGGGCAATGTGTGAAATATGCGTGCATATATAGCTTTGCGCGCAGAATAGGCAATTTTTATTGTAAATTTGGGCGTACTGGATAAATTTATTTTATATTTTTCATTCTGTGCCATAAAATATGAACGGAAAAACAAATAGGATTTTAAAATGCGCGCTTTGCGCACTATTAATTATACCGCTTTTGGGGTGCGTAGAAAACCGCCTTGCGGCGATAGACGCCCAAACGGGAGAACCTATCGCAAACGCAATGGTTTTATCCTCAAAAAATCCAAAACTCTTTCCCGTCGTGGATAGCAATTTTATAGGGCTTACGGATACAAATGGTCAAATGCGCGATTTCTCCATGTTTTCCGAAATTTTTATCGTGGTGTGCGAGGGATATTACCCGGGCCTTCAATGCGCCGCATACGACAGCCGATACCTAAAAAAATTGAATCTCAAAAGGGAAGATATTTTTGTAAAAACTAAGCGCAGCTTGCCGGGCGGCGGAAGCGTAATTGAGACATTTGTAAAGCCCGAGCACCGCGAGCTTGCCGATAGGCTTGAGCATACCTACGCTCTGGAAAGATTGGGCAAAGAGGAACTTGAAACAGATGAACGGAAAATATGCTGGAAAATGCCCCGCAAAGAGCGCCTTGAAAGGTATCTTGCAACCCTCCGTTCGGAAATATCCAATACCGCCGACGGCAACGATAAGAAAAAACTGTCGGCGGGAATACGGTCGATAGAGCTCTTTTTGGAGAGGCTAAATTAGAATTGTCGGGTTTCTTATGCGTCGGCGCGTCGGCGTATCGCTTCGGGGAAAATGCCGATAAATTTTGCTTCGGTGCGCGGGCTTTTTTTATTGTGGAGAATTGACGCCAAAAGCACCGATAAATTTCGCGTCGGAATGAAAAGTTTTTTATTTATGTGACAGCTACGCTAATAGGTTTAAACTCCAAAAAGATTATTTTGCTTCCGATTAGTTTTCAAAAAAAGCGCGGAACGTTTTGCCCCGCGCGTATTTCATTTCCAATTTGTTTTGCGCTGTGGATCTTATCATTTTTTCGCCCCGCGCCGCAGATTTCATTTACCGCGTATTCTGCGCCGAACCTCGGATTTTTTATCGTCTTTTCAGCTCCGCGCTTCCCTCTTTTCCTGCGTGTTTTGCGCCGCGCCGCGGATTTCTTATCGTTTTTTCCACTACGCGCTCTTTGCAAAAGAGCGGAGTGCGGCGCGCGGCGAAAGGCTCTATTGGCTGGTAAGTTCCTTTTGGATTTCTTCGAGCGACTTGTTTTTTGTCACCGGAAGTTTTAGAGCGAATACAAAGGTGAGAGCCGCCATAAGCGCAAAGAAGCAGAAGGTCGGCACGGACAATCCGCTCTCTACGAGGGTAGGGAATACCCATGTAAGTATCGCGCACCACGCCCAGTGCGTCATGCTTCCGAAAACCTGCCCTTTGGCACGCACGCTCGTCGGGAAAACCTCCGATATTAGAACCCATATTACGGCTCCGAGAGACATCGCAAACGCCGCAATATACAGCATCAGCGAGAACAACATATAATATCCGCCAAGAGACTCGTACTTAAAGCCCGCCGCCACGGAAAGCAGCGCGATAGTCATAAAGACAGAGCCGATATACAGCAGGTTTTTGCGCCCAAATTTGTCGATGACAACCATTCCGAGCATGGTAAATATGAGGTTTGTCATTCCGATGAAAATCGACTGCAATAGAGCCGATTCGCGGAAGACGCCCGCCGCTTCGAGTATTCTCGGCGCGTAGTAGTTTATTGCGTTTATGCCGGAGAGCTGGTTGAATGTTGCAACGAAAAACGCGATTAGAATCGGCTTCCAGTATTTTTTTTGGAATAGAGGCTCCGAGATTTCCGTCTGCGATATGGAGTCCTTTATCTGGTTTAGTGCCGCAGTGACGTTGGAATCGCCTATTCTGCTGAGAACACTTCCGGCGTCCGAGTCTCTGCCCATCAGCACGAGCCATCTCGGGCTCTCAGGTATCGTATAGAGCAGGGCGGCGAACAGCACGGACGGCAGGGCGAGAACGCCGAGCATCCACCGCCAGTCGTCTGTGAGCTGAAGCCCGCTTAGCCACCAGTTTGAAATGTACGCCGTCACGAGCCCGAGAACGATATTGAACTGAAAGAACGCGACGAATCTGCCGCGCCAATCCGCCGGGGCAATTTCCGCTATGTACATCGGCCCCACGACGCTAGACGCGCCAACTGCCACACCGCCCATAAAGCGGAAGAAAATCAAAATCCACCAGTTTGTAGCGAATGCGCAGCCGAGGGCGGAAAATAGATACAAATATGCGATGGCTTTCAGACTTGCCAACCTTCCGAATTTTTCGGCTGGCCTGCCGCAGAAAAGGGCTCCCGCGATAGTCCCGAAAAGGGCCACCGCCATTGTGAATCCGTGCAGCCAGCCCGAGAGCTGATAGTAATTTTGTATTCCCTTTTCCGCCCCCGATACAACCACTGTGTCGAAGCCAAACAGGAAGCCGCCCAACGACGCGACAAACGCGACGTAAAACATGAATTTCTTCGCTTTTTCCATAAATTTTTCCGCAATTAGAGTGAGAACTCTATCCTTCTTATGACGTGGTCTTGATAGCATTCGTCGAGTTCGACGAAATATCCGCTCCAACCCCACACTCTAACTATTAAGTGCGGATATTTTTCGGGGTGGACTTTGGCGTCGAGCAGCTTGTCTCTGTCGATTGTGTTGAGCTGGAGTTGGTGGCCGCCGAGCTTTATGAAAGTCCGCACGAGCATTGCGAGCTTTTTTATGGATTCGTCGTTCCTGAAAACGGAGCTGTCGAATTCGAGCGTCAGCGGCCCGCCGTTTGCGACGTTTTTAAGATGCGGCTTCGCGAAGGATTTTACGACTGAAATCGGGCCTTTTTGCTTCATGAAAAGCGAAGGCGAATAGTTTGCCGGGAGCACTTCGCCCTTTCTCCTGCCGTCGGCAGTTGCGCCGAGGCCCGTGGCGTGGGCGATGTAAAACATTGCAGACCCCGTGCCAACGCGGTAGCAGCCGCCGCGCTCGTTCCTCTTATCCTTAAACGCCGCCGCAAAAGAGTCGAGAAGCTTAGTTGCAATATCGTCCGCAAAGTCGTCGTCGGTGCCCATTTTCGGCGCTTCATAGCGCAGTTTTTTTAGAAGCTTTTCGTTGCCTTCAAAATCGTTTTTGAGCGCGTTGATAAGCTCGCGCTTTCCGACGGATTTTTCGTCAAAACAATACTTTTTTATCGCCGCGAGCGAATCGACCGCCGTGGCGACCCCAGTTCCGTGGACCCCGTAATTGTTGTATTTCATTCCGAGGGAAATGTCGTGCCCATTTTCGAGCGCCCCGACGGAGAATGCCGACATTATCGGCGAGGGCTTCATAAAGATATTTTTGTGCTTCTGAACCATTGCGTCGGCGCGGCGGCGTATTTCGCGCTCGACGAGCTCGTAGAAGTCCTCGAACGAGGCGCACGTTTCGAGGTCCGGCACGCAAGAGTTTACGCAGTCTGCGAGCGACACGGCGTCGATATTCGGAATGTCGAGCGCGCATTTTGGGATTATAAATTCCCAGCATGCGGCAACTACGTACTCGCAAGCGTCGGCGAGATCGTAGCCCTTCTCAACGAGGCTCGGGATTACGACGTCGTCGTTCGAGTATTGGGGGAACCCGAGCCCTATTTTTGTCAGGCGCGAGCCCATCTCAAAAATTTCTATCGGTGTTTCTGAATCGACGCGTATGTTTATTTTGGGATCGATGAGTGCGAGTTCGTAGCTGGCTTTAAGCGCCATTTCCGATAGTTCGTTGAAAGCGCGTTTCCCCGAGGGATCGCGGCCGCCGAGGACGAGGCTTTGTCCGTTGTCGCCCTGCTGCATTCCCGGATATAGGTCGCTGTCGCGGTTGCAGGCGAGGAAGAATTCTTCGAGCAGCTCAAAGGCTTCGTCTTTGGAAATTTTGCCGGACTCGACGTCGGATTTATAGAACGGATACAGGTATTGGTCGAGCCTACCGAGCGTGTTGTGGTAGCTGCCGGAGGCCCATATTGCAAAGTGGACGGCTCTGAGGAGCTGCAAGGCTTCGCGGAAAGAGCTTGCGGGATTTTTCTGCACGGCGCGGAGCGTTTTTGCGATATCGTCCTTGCCGAGCTTTTCGGCGGCGTCGGCGTATCTGCCAATCAGCCTTTGCAGGGCGGCGAGAACTTTTTCTACCGATTCCGCGAAAATTTTTGTTTCTCCTTCCGATGAAGCGGCGAGCTTTTCGGCCTCCAACCTTCTGGCTTCAAGTCCCTTATTGAGTATTCCTTCAAAGTCCGCAGATATGTTGAATACTTCTCCCTTCTCGTGTACGAAGTGCGACTTGCGGATATCCTGCCATTCTGATGGAGTCACGTAGTCGGGAATATCTTTTATAGTGCGGGTGAATACTATTTTTTCTTCGGGGAGTATTACCGGAGTTTCCGCGTCGAGGAAAGCGGCGAGCATATTGCCGGCCCTCTCCTGAAATCCCATTCCGGAGGCTCTGAAATCTTCAGGCAATTCGGCAAGCCCCGCTTCGGCCGAGCTCTTGCGGTATTTGCGGTGGGACTTGTCTATGGTTGTATATTTTTTTAAGTTTTCTATGCGCTCGTTCATAACACTATAAATGGAATTGAATTGGATGTAAATGTATCGTGTATATCAGGTTGAATATTTGTATTAAAGTCGGGAGAATATTTTTTGCCAAGCATATAATATTTCGCGCCTGCAATTTTATTATACCTTAAAAGTTCCACTCTTTTGAGCCGTTTTGCCCCTTTTAAAATCTCCGACAGCGCTTCCATATTTTCGAGAGTATCGTTCACTCCGGGTATCAGCGGAACGCGCACTATAAAATCGGTGTCTGCCCGGCACAAAAATTTTAAATTTTCGAGAATTTGATTGTTGTCGACACCCGTAAACTTCTTGTGGACTTGCGGATCGCACGACTTGTTGTCCATGAGAATCAGGTCTGCCAATCCTACTGCCTCTTTAAATATTGCCCCCGTGGCGAATCCGCTCGTTTCTATCGCGATGTGCACTCTATCTTTAAGCAGCCTCATTGTTTCAAACAGAAACTGCGCCTGTGCAAGGGGCTCCCCGCCAGTGAAGGTGACCCCTCCCTCGTTCATCTTGAAGATTTTTTCGTTGCGCAGCAGCTTGTCGGCGAGAGCCTTGGCGGAGATTTTTTCCCCGCACATCTCCTCCACGCCGTTTTTCTTTTTGAGAATTTGCGGCTCAAATGAAATTCCCTCGGGGTTGTGGCACCACTGGCAACGCAGCGGGCAGCCTTTTAAAAAGACTGTCGTGCGTATTCCGGGGCCGTCGTTGACGGCGAATTCCTCGATTGAAAAAATAGTTCCTTCCATTACTCGACAGAGAAATTGTACGAGCAAACGTGGCAGTATTTTTCGCCCGCCCTCAGGAGTGTCGATGGAAATTCCGGCTGGTTGGGGCTGTCCGGGAAATGCTGCGTTTCAAGCGCAAATGCGCCTCTATAAATGTACGGCTTGCCGTTCTTGCCCATCTCGCCGTTGAGGAAGTTCCCGCCGTAGAACTGCATTGCGGGCTCGGTCGTATAGACTTCGAGAACCCTTCCGCTATCGGGCTCTAAGACTTTCGCCGCAAATTCAAGAGCCTCCGGTATCTTGCGGTTGAGAACCCAGTTGTGGTCGTATCCGCGCCCGCGCGCAAGTTGCTCGTTCTCGTCGTTGACGCGCGCGCCTATGGGCGTCGGCGAGCGGAAGTCGAAGGGCGTTCCGGATACGTCCGCTATTTCCCCAGTAGGTATGAGGTCGGATTTTACGGGCGTGTATTTGTCGGCGTTTATTTGCATTATGTGCGCGTTTACATCGCCGTTGCCTTCGCCGCGCAGATTGAAGAATGAATGGTGGGTGAGGTTCACGACTGTGTCGGCGTCCGACTCGGCCAAGTGTTCCACCTCAAAGCGGTTGTCGGAAGTCAGGCGGTAGGTCATGGTCACTTTCAGCTCGGCGGGGAAACCCTGGTCGCCGTCGGGAGATACAAGCCCGAATTTCAACATGTCGGGGGCGATCTCAAGAATGTCCCAGACTTTCATGTCAAATCCCTTTATGCCGCCGTGCAGGCAGTTGTTGCCGTCGTTTTGCGGAAGGGTGTATTCCTTTCCGTTTAGGGTGAATTTTCCACCCGCGATTCTGTTGCCGAAACGGCCGATTGTCGCCCCATAGAACCTCTCGCCGGGAAAGTTTACGTATTTGTCGAGCGAAGCGTGCCCGAGGACGACATCGGCAAAATCTCCGTTGCGGTCGGGCACAAAAAGTTCCACCACGCGCGCGCCGAAGTTCGTCACCGACAATTCAAGCCCGTTGTCGTTTTTTAATATAAAAAGGCCCGTCTTTTTTGAGTCGATTTCCCCCTCAAAGGCCGCTTTGTCAACTTTTGAAAAATACGTCTTCATGAATTTATTTAATAATCTTTACATTATAGAGTCCAGAAAAAACAAGTTTTACGAGGGTTATTTTGCAGGCTGGCGCGCAAGGGTGTTTGCCGAGTAAAATTTCTTTTCTGGCGCATAAGTTTATTCGATTTAATCGCAGTTCATGCGCGGGCGGAATCACTTTGCGTCACCTAAGCTTTTTAGATTTAATCGCGGTGCATACGCGTTGGGAAAAACAGGCTGGCTGATTCCCGGTATTGTGTTTAATTATTGCGCGCGCATTGCTTGTCTATCTATGGCGTGCGGAATTGAAAGCATTTTTTCAAAAACATAAAAAAGAGCTTTGCAAGAGCATGTTTGCAAAGCCAAATGCCGGTCTGGAAGAAAAACTATCGCGCGCCGGTTTTTCCGGAAATGCGAAAAAAAAGTGCCCCGCCAAGAGGGCAGGGCGCATTCCAATTATTTATAGTATTTTACAAAAGCCTTTTTGCGGAGTCCTTCGACCCATTTTTGATACATCGCCCTTCCGTTCTGCTCTGCAATAGTCCATTCTATCTGTTCGCGAACGTCGTCGATAGGGCTTATGCCGTCCGGCTTTTTTTCTTCCACTTTTAAAATGAAAATCATGTCGCCGATTTCGACAGGCTCGGTTATTTTGCCCGCATCTATTGAAAACGCCTGCTTGTCGAGCAGGGGATTGAGCTCGCCCTTTTTGTACCAGCCCCATTCGCCGCCTTTTGCAGAGCTGTCGTCTTTGCTGTACTTGCGCGCAAGGTCTGAGAATTTTTCTCCGGCATTGTATTTTGCGACTATCTCTTTCGCGAGCTTCCTGTTGTCTTCAAGAGTCGCATTTCTGCCGCTCTTTAAAGTAATTAGGCTAATTTTTGCGCTTGCGGGAGTGTACCATTTGGACTTGTTTGCCTCGTAGTATTCCTTTATTTTTTTGGGGCTTATTTCGGCGACAGTTTGGCGTTTCTCATTTTGCATGTAGCCTACTATTAAATCCTTTTCCTGGTCTTGCTTGAACTGCTTTATGGTTTTGCCCTGCGCCTGCAAAAATTTTATAAATTCGGCGCGGTCGCCGTTAAATTCCTTCTTTATGTAGTCTTCAAAGTGCGAGTCCAAAAAGCTCTGCGGGATTGACATGCCCCTCTCGCGGAATTCTTTTACGATTAACTCGCGGTCAACCATATTTTGGACGATTTCCCTGATGTAGTCACTCACCCTCTTATTAAATTCAAACTCCGAAAGCGACTTTTGGCGTATCTGCGGAATGAACGGGGCGACTTCCCTCATAACTTCGTCGCGCGTAATTACGCGGTCTTCCACAACCGCGAGAATCCCGTTGGAGCCCGTTTCCTGGGAGCCTGCGTTGCCGAGCAGCCCCTGCGCGGAAGCCGATGCCGCAAATACTGCGGCCGCAATGAACGCTATCGTCTTAAATGTGTCTTTCATTTTTTCCTTATGCTGGGAAGGGTGTATGTCAAAAATTTTTCAATCTCTTGAAGTTTGGCGACGGCGCGGCGTTTCGTCAAGATGGGAAAATGCCCGTTTAGCCTGAAATATTCTCCCCCGCCTGGGCCGGGCAGCAAAACTTTCAGTTGGGCGCCCTGCGTCTCAACTCCCAAGACTCCCGACGTCTCGGCTATTATTCTTATGCGCTCCATGTAAAAGCAGAATTTCAACGGGTCGGGGATTGGCCCAAAGCGGTCTTTTGTCTCGAACATTAGCGCGTCGAGCTCTTTTTTGGTGGAGGACATGGAGAGCCTGCGGTACAGGTCGATTCTAAGCTGGGTTTGCGGTATGTAGCTTTCGGGAATATACGCCCCGACAACCTCAGAGTTGTTGCCGGATATTTCCCTCATTCTTATTTCCTGAAAATAGTTGTCGGCCTGTGAGACGTCCACCGAGAATTTTTCGCCCTCGCCAAGGTGTATGAAGTCGAAGTTGACGTTTGCGCGGAGCACTCCGGAAGTCTTCTCGCCCCGAAGAAGCGCGATTCCGCGCTTTAAGAGCGCGCAATACAGGTCGAATCCGACCCCCGCAATGTGGCCGCTCTGCTTGGCGCCGAGCAGGTTTCCGCAACCGCGCAGCTGCAAGTCGCGGGTTGCGATTCTAAATCCGGCGCCGGGCTTGTTGTACTGGCGTATAGCCCCGAGCCTCTTTCGAGCGCTCTCGACGAGCGCCGCATGCCTGTGCAGCAGCAGCCACGCATACGCGCGCCTCGTGAACCTTCCGACCCTCCCGCGGAGCTGGTAGAGTTGGGCGAGCCCGAATTTGTCGGCGCCCTCTATTATAATAGTGTTGCAGTTTGGAATATCGAGCCCCGACTCTATTATTGTAGTGCAGACGAGCACGTCGTATTTCCCCCCAATGAAATCTGACATCAGCTTTTCGAGCGCATGCTCCGACATCTGTCCGTGCCCGACGCCTATTCTCAGATTCGGGAACATCGCCCGCAGCCCTTCGGCGGTCTGGTGGATTGTCTTGACGCGGTTGTGCAGATAAAAAACCTGTCCCCCGCGGGAGACTTCGCGCTCTATCGCCTCTTTTACAGTTTCGGGGGAATACTCCCTCACAATGGTTTCGACCGGGAATCTGTTTTTTGGAGGGGTCTCCATTAGACTCATAGTGCGCGCGCCCATCATTGCAAAGTAGAGCGTGCGCGGGATTGGTGTTGCGCTCATCGAAAGCACATCGACGCCGGTTTTAAGCTTTTTTATTTTCTCTTTGTGCCTGACCCCAAACCTGTGCTCTTCGTCGATTACAAGAAGGCCCAAGTCCTTAAAGACGGTGGAGTCAGACAGCATGGCGTGCGTCCCTATCAGCACGTCTATCTCGCCCGCGGCGAGCTGTTTTCTTATCTTGTCGGCCTCCGCCTTTGTGCGGAAGCGCGAGAGCATTTCCACTACTATCGGATACCCCCCGAACCGCTCCCGAAAATTCATGAAGTGCTGTTGGCAAAGAACTGTTGTCGGGCAGAGGACTGCCGCCTGCTTTCCGCCCATCGCGCATTTAAAAACGGCGCGCATTGCGACTTCCGTCTTCCCGAAGCCGACGTCGGCGCAAAGAAGGCGGTCCATAGGCTTGTCGGACTCCATGTCGGCCTTGACTTCCGCGGCGGCGCGGAGCTGGTCGGGCGTCTCGGCAAATTCAAATGCGTCTTCAAATTCCCTCTGCCAGTCGTCGTCCTCTGGGAAGGCGTACCCCTTTGAAATTTCGCGACGGGATTGCATCTCAAGGAGCTCGGCGGCGTAGTCGAGCGCGGCGAGTTCGGCGGAGGTCTTTATTCTTGTCCACGATTTTGAGTCGAGCCGCGAGAGTTTAGGGTGGCGCTTGTCTAGACCGATGTACCGGCTTAGCAGATAAGATTTGTGGAGCGGCAAATACAGCGTGGCGGAGTCTTCAAATTCAAGCTTAATGACTTCTTCGCTCTTGCCGCCCGTCTCAAGCTTGGTCACGCCGTGGTAGCGGCATATTCCGTGCCCGAGGTGGACGACGTAGTCGCCCTCGCAAAGCTCGGAAAAATCGAGGAGCTGGTCAACTTGCGCGCGCCGCGACAACATTCTTCGCCGCGGTTCGAGCCGCGTTTTCTGCCGCCTCCCGAAAATTTCGCGCGGGCCAGCAAAGACGACGCCCTTTGCGTTTTCGGAAAGAATTTTCCAATCCGGGCGCCTGCCTGCGAAGTCGGGTATTATAAAGCCCTCTCCGAATCCGCCCGCTACAAACTTTCCCTTAAAAGTTTTTCCCGCCGCCTCGAATATTCCGCGCGCGAGCCTTTCGTCGCCTTCGCCCTCCGAGGCTATCAAAATGTCGATGCCCTCTTCCCCCCATTTAGCGAGCCTTTCGGCGAACCTTTCGCGGCTTTTGGTTTCGGACTCAAATCTGTCGCCGCCTATTGCGCTCTCGTCCGATATGGCTGCGACTTCGGCAATCGAGCCCGCCGGAAAACTCTTTTTTTCGCACTCGCAAAACGATTCCGACGGAGTGTCGAGAGACGATACCGCGACGAAAGAGTCGGCGATTCTATCGAAAACTTCGCCGAAGCCGCGGTGCGCGTGCGCCAAATCTTCTGGCTCGAGAAATAGTTCGGGCGAGCGCGCGGCTATCGCTGAGGGCTCGAAAAAAAACCATGCGGCGGGTTCGCCTTTTGGAAGGTAGTCGCACGCGTTCCACGAGGATTGCGCGCCGTTGATTTCCGGCACGGGGTCTATCGAAACCGAATCTATTTTTTGGTCCGCAAGCTGAGTGTCGGGGTCGAATTTTCTGACAGAATCTACTTCGTCGCCGAAGAAGTCGATTCTGACCGGCGCGTCCGCCGAGACGGGATAGACATCTACAATTCCGCCGCGCACGGCGAACTGCCCCGGCGCCTCGCACAAAGTTTCGTTGTAGTACCCGAATTTTACAAGGTTTTCGCGCAGCGCAGCCGGCGAGATTTTTACGCCCCGCGATATCGCGATTGACGACGCAAGCCCGGGGTTTGGCGCGGGCGCGAAGAGCGACTCTGCCGTGGCGATTACAAAAGTCTGCCTGTCCGACTCCCCAGCGGCGGCCATTGCCCTCAATGTTCCAACGCGCTCGCACGCGATGTCGAATCCGGCCGCGTCGCTCGATGAGCTTGGCGGGGGTTCCGGCAGCATTCTGACGTCGAAAGGCTTTCCGTCGAGGCTTAAAAAGTACTTTAATTTTGGGTAGAAAAACTCGCATTCCGCGGCGGAATCGAGCACCGCAAGCACGATTTTCCCGCGATTTTCACGCGCAATGCGCGCGCAAAAATATCCCCACGCCGCCTGAGGCACGTCGGGATAAAACGAAGAGTTATTTTTTTGGGGTCTTGCTACCCTCATTTTATAAATGGACCTTTGAAATTTCCGCAGACCGAAGCGCAAAATGCGCGCCGCGCGCCAATTCGAGTGGGCGCGAAAGCAGGCCTTTGGGAATCCAATCTATATTTATCGGCTGCGCGTCGGAAAAAACTATTCTTTTTTGCCGTTTTTTGTTTTTTTCTTTGCCGCTCCCTCGGATTGTTGGAGTGTGATTTCAGGGAAGGGGAATGTGCCGCCGGTAAATTTTGATGTCTGCTTTTTAGCAGACGGCGCTTTTGGTTTTGAATTTTGCGCAATATTTCCGGAATCAGCCCGCGCGCATTCGGCGGCATATTCCTTTATGGAGGCCCTCGCCGCCTTCGTTTCGGCGGACTTTTTAGAGCTCGCCGAAGCCTTCGCGTAAGTTTTGCCGCCTATGCGGACTTCTACTTCAAATACTTTGCTGTGGTCGGGGCCCGTTTGGGACAATAGCTTGTACTCGATTTTGTCGCAGTGCTTGGCGGCAAGCTCTTGAAGGGCGCCTTTCGGGTTTTGCTGGCTGACGAGCGTCGGAAGGTCGTCGAGCTTGCGCTTGTACCACGATAGGACGACATCGCGGGTCTTTTCAAAGGAACTGTCCATGTAAATGGCGCCTATTACGGCCTCAAAGGCGTCCTCGGCGGCGCTTTGGGAGTCGCGCAGAGACTCGCACCCCTTGGGCAAAATCAGGCAGCGGGGTATCCCGATGTGCTCCGACAATCCGCTTAAAAATTCCCCCTGGGTCAACGCTATTCGTATTTTAGTAAGCTCTCCTTCGTCGAGTTCGCCGAACTTTTTGAAGACGGTGTCGGTTATAATAGACTGCAAAATGGCGTCTCCGAGAAATTCGAGCCTTTGGTTTGATTTTATTTTCCCTTTGGAAAAACCGACCGCGCCGGGGTGGGTCAGCGACTCTTTTAGGAGGGATTTGTCCGAGAATTTGTACCCAATGCTTTTTTCAAGAGATGAGAACAAGTCATTCTCGGCTGCTTCCGCCGCCTTTGAGCGCGCTTTTTTCGCCTTGCGCATCGCCTTTGCGCGGCGCGTGACGGAGGGCTTGAATAGGCGCTTTATGTATTTTGGCAAGTCCATGGCTATTGGCGCAGGCCGAAACGTTTATCGACTTCCTTGGCGAGCTTTTCGTATGCGAATGCGCCCTCGTTCCATTTCGCGTATTCAAATATTGTCTTGCCGAAGCTCGGAGC
>ENA-OROD01000537-OROD01000537.1-human-gut-metagenome-genome-assembly--contig:-NODE-537-length-36399-cov-13.504265_pt1 | contig 36399 bp, 33 predicted proteins | sample MGYA00242123_ERZ509038 | MGnify/ENA primary metagenome ERZ509038 (study PRJEB26280, sample SAMEA2338719) | human gut metagenome | biome: human gut; feature: human-associated habitat; material: faeces... | reverse complement strand
TATGATGATTGACAACCCGTCAGTGTTCGTGTACACAATCTAGTGTACACGAACAAATTTGTTAGGCAAAAATAACTTATTTAACTTGCAAAAAACGATTAATTTTGATATAATAAACAAGAGCGATTTGTAAATATAAATATTTTTACAATCATAATTTAAATTGGAGGTAAATATGGCTCATTTAAGTGCAGCTGCTGTAAAGCAAATTGAAGAAATTATTGCAAGATACACAAACGAAAATACACCACTTATGATGATTTTAAGTGATGTGCAACGTGAGTATGGTTACATCCCACTAGATGTACAAGAATTAATTTCTGAAAAAACAGGTATTCCTGTTGCGGAAATCTATGGTGTAGTAACATTCTACTCATTCTTTTCATTAAAACCTAAAGGAAAATACGTCATTGGTGTTTGTTTAGGTACTGCTTGTTATGTTAAAGGTTCACAACAAGTAATCGACAAATTTGGTGAATTACTAAATATCAAACCAGGAGAAACAACAGACGATGGCTTATTTACACTTGATGCATTACGTTGCATAGGTGCTTGCGGTATTGCTCCTGCCATTTCAATTAATGGTAAAGTATATCCAAAAGTTGCTGTAAACCAAGTAGCAAGTATTATTGAAGAATATCGTCAACTAGGAGGTGCAGAATAATGATTAGAAGTGAAAAAGAATTAACTACTAAAATTGCTGATTGCACAACTAGTTTTGATGCAAAATTTGCTGGCACAAATGGCAAACGTGCAATTGTTATTTGTGGTGGAACAGGTTGTTTATCAAGTAACTCAGCAAGTATTCTTGCAAAATTCGAAGAAGCTATTATGGCTCATGATTTAAGTGACAAAGTTACTGTTAACAAAGTAGGTTGCTTTGGCTTTTGTTCACAAGGTCCTTTCGTAAAAATTTTCCCTGAAGACACTCTATATCATGGTGTTAAGGTTGAAGATGTAGAAGAAATTGTTAATACTGATTTAATAAATCATCAAATTGTGGAAAGACTACTATATGTAGATCCTATGACAAAAGAAAAAATTCAAAAACAAGATGAAATTAACTTCTACAAAAAACAAAAACGTGTTGCTTTACATGGATGTGGTTTAATTAATCCTGAAAATCTTGATGAAGCATTAGGCTATGGAGCATATAAAGGTTTACAAAGAGCCTTACATATGACTCAACAAGAAGTAGTAGACGAAGTATTAAAATCAGGACTTCGTGGCCGTGGTGGAGGAGGTTTCCCTACTGGTCGTAAATGGCAATTTGCTTTAAACCAAAATAATCCTGAAAAATATGTAGTATGTAATGGTGATGAAGGTGACCCAGGTGCTTTCATGGACCGTTCAATCTTAGAAGGTAATCCACTTGCCGTAATTGAAGGTATGGTTATAGCTGGTTATGCAATCGGTGCTCAAAATGGTTACTTCTATGTACGTGCTGAATATCCAATTGCTGTTGAAAGATTACAAATTGCAATCAACAAAGCAAGAAAAATGGGATTATTAGGTAAAAATATTTTAGGAACTGATTTCTCATTTGACGTTCACATCCGTCTTGGTGCTGGTGCGTTCGTTTGTGGTGAAGAAACTGCCTTATTAAATTCAATTGAAGGTAAACGTGGTATGCCTCGTCCAAGACCTCCATTCCCAGCTGTTAAGGGTTTATGGGGTAAACCAACAATTGTTAATAACGTTGAAACTTTAGCTTGCGTTCCTTATATCTTAAGAGAAGGTGCTGAAAAATTCGCAGAAGTAGGTACTGAAAAATCTAAAGGTACAAAAGTATTCGCATTAGGTGGTAAAGTAAATAACGTAGGTCTAGTTGAAGTTCCTATGGGTACTACTCTTCGTGAATTAATTTACGATATCGGTGGTGGTATTCCTAATGGTAAAAAATTCAAAGCTATTCAAACTGGTGGTCCATCAGGTGGATGCTTAACTGAAAAAGATTTAGATGCTCCAATTGATTACGATAACTTAGTAGCAAAAGGTTCAATGATGGGTTCTGGTGGTGCCATCGTTATGGATGAAGACAACTGTATGGTTGACGTTGCAAAATTCTATATGGAATTCATTTGTGATGAATCATGTGGTAAATGTTCTCCATGCCGTATTGGTACAAAACGTATGTTAGAAATCTTAAATAAGATTACTGCTGGTAAAGGAACATTAGAAGATTTAGATGAATTAGAAGAACTTGCAACAACAGTTACTCAAAATTCATTATGTGCATTAGGACAAACTGCAGCAAACCCAATTGTTTCAACAATGAAACAATTTAGAGAAGAATATATTGCCCATGTAGTTGACAAGAAATGTCCTGCTCATGTATGTAAGAACTTAATGCAATATTACATTATGCCTGAAGCTTGTAAGAAGTGTTCTAAGTGTGCAAGAAATTGCCCAGTAAATGCTATCTCAGGTGTACCTGGTAAAGAACCTTATGTAATTGATCAATCTAAATGTATTAAATGTGGCTTATGTATGTCTGCATGTCCATTTAAAGCAATTATTAAGAAATAGGAGACCGATATTATGGCAAAAATTAATATAAAAATCGAAGGCCAATCTTATCAAGTTGAAGAAGGCTTAACAATTTTAGAAGCAGCTAAAGAATGTGGATATGAAATTCCATCTTTATGTGCTTATAATCATGGTGAATGTAGTTTAGCTTCTTGTCGTGTTTGCTTAGTTGAAGCAACTGGTGCTAGAGGTCTAGTTGCATCTTGCGTATATCCTATTTCTGAAGGTATGGAAATTACTATTTCTTCACCTAAAGCTACTGCTGCAAGACGTGCTAGTGTTGAATTAATTCTTTCTAACCACTCAATGAATTGTCAACAATGTGAAAAAAATGGTCATTGTGAATTGTTATACGTAGCTCAAGTTGTTGGTGCTCGTGAAAACAAATTTGTTGGTTCAAAAACTCCAATTACAGTTGATGAAATTTCTCCATCTATTATTCGTGACACTTCAAAATGTATCTTATGTGGACGTTGCGTTAGTCGTTGTGTTGCTGCACACGGAACTGGTATTTTAGGTTTTGAAAAACGTGGTTTCTCAACAATCGTATCTCCTGCTGAAAATCGTAGTTTTGCAACAAGCCCATGTATCTTATGTGGACAATGCGTAAATGTTTGCCCTACTGGCGCATTAATGGAAAAGAGTGAAATCGATAAAGTAGACGAAGCAAGAAGAGCTGGTAAATACTTAGTTGTTCAAACTGCTCCTGCCATTCGTGCAACTCTTGGCGAAGAATTTGGCTATAAAATTGGTACTCCAGTAACTGGTCAAATGGTAGCTGCTTTAAGAAGACTTGGCTTCAATAAAGTATATGATACTAACTTTGGTGCTGACTTAACAATAATGGAAGAAGCTAATGAATTACTTGCAAGAATTAAAGATGGTGGTGTATTACCAATGATTACATCATGTTCTCCAGGTTGGATTAATTATGCTGAATACTATTATGGAGATCAATTAGATCATCTATCAAGTTGTAAATCACCTCACCAAATGCAAGGTGCTATTATTAAATCATACTTTGCAGAAAAGAATGGTTTAAAACCAGAAGATATTTTCGTAGTTTCAATCATGCCTTGTACCGCAAAGAAATTTGAAAAAGAACGTCCTCAATTACAAAAGAATGGCATTAAAGATGTTGATGCAGTATTAACTACTCGTGAACTTGCTAAATTAATCAAACGTAGTGGTATAAATTTTGCTAAATTACCAAACGAAGAATTTGACCAAGATTTAATGGGTGAATATACTGGTGCTGGTGTAATATTTGGTGCTACTGGCGGTGTTATGGAAGCGGCTTTAAGAACAGCTTATCATGAATTAACTGGTAAAGAATATGAAGCAGTAGAATTCACTGCTGTTCGTGGTATGCAAGGATTAAAAGAAGCTACTTTAAATATTGCTGGATCAGAAATTAAAGTTGCTGTTGCTTCAGGTATGCGTAATGCCAAAGTATTAATGGATGAAATTCGTAGTGGTAAGAGCCCATATACATTTATTGAAATTATGGGTTGCCCAGGTGGATGCGTTAACGGTGGTGGACAACCATATGTTAAACCATGCTTCTTACCTAATGAAGATAACAATATCTTAGACACATACAAAGAAAAACGTGCTCAAGCATTATATTCTGAAGATGAACGTCAAAAGGTACGTCAATCTCATAACAATAAACAAGTACAAAAATTATATAGTGATTTCCTAGGAAAACCTAATTCTCATAAAGCTCATGAATTATTACATACAACTTATGTATCTAGAGAAAGATTTCCAAAAAATAAATAACTAAATAAAATTGAATTAAAATAGCGGCATTAGCAATTAATGTCGCTTTTTTGCAATACTAAAAATTACATTGACATAATAAAATATCTTGAATAACATAAGGGGAGATATTAATATGTTGATGATTGTTACAAAACTTTTAGGTGGACTTGGTACTTTTTTATTAGCTTTTAAACTATTAACCGAAAATATTGAAAAAATAGCTAGTGATAAATTAACAAAATTATTAAAGAAGACAACTAAAAATAGGATATTAGGTGTAATTGTTGGTACTATAATTACTGCTTTACTACAAAGTTCTACCGCAACAACGGTTATGGTGGTTAGTTTTGTAAATGCAGGGGTACTTGATTTATTTCAAGCAACTTCAATAATAATGGGGGCTAACATTGGTACAACCATAACTGCTCATATTGTGGCTTTAGATAGCGTTGATATTGGTAACTATTTAGCTACTTTTGTTGGGGTTGGAATGATTTTAAATATGATATTTGAAAAGCCCAAAATAAAGAATTTAGGAATGGCTTTAGTAGGATTTGGCTTAATCTTTATTGCTTTATATCTAATGAAAGATGCGATGGTAAGTTTACAAGACGATTATCGCTTTGTTGAACTTTTAACCAAAATTAACAATCCTTTCATCCTATTAGTGCTTGGCGCATCAATCACAATTGCTTTACAAAGTTCAGCCGCTGTTACCACCATTTTAATTTCAATGATTTCATCAGGCATTACTATTGGTAATGGAGTATTACCTATTGCACCTCTATTTGTTATCTTAGGTAGTAACATTGGTACTTGTCTAACCGCCATTGTATCATCAGCATCCGCTTCTGTTAATGCCAAAAGAGCCGGTCTTATTCATTTATTATTCAATGTCTTTGGTAGTGTAATTTTTATGATTATTCTACTGATTTGGAAAAACTTTATCAACGACACACTTGGTAGAATGGTAAGTGATCCATCTAGCCAAATTGCAATTTTTCATACTTTATTTAATGTAATATCAACTTTAATTTTCTTACCATTTATCAGCCAATTTGTAAAGATTTCGACAATTTTAGTAAAAGATAAAGTAAATACTAAATAAATTAAAAATGAACCATAAATAAATAATAGATAACAAAGATTCCTACTATTAACAAGTAGGAACCTTTGCATTTTAGTACAATTATGGTATAATATTACTGGAGGTAGACGATGATAGAAATAAGATATGCCTTTATTGATAAAGTAGATAAACTTGATATTAACGTATTACCTACAGAAGTTATTGATCATATAAATAGTATAAAAAATGAATCAAGAAGAAATCAATCGCTTGCTTGTTGGTCTTTATTAAATAAACTTGTATATAGTCACTATAATAAAAACCTATGTGATGTACCATTTAGATATCAAGAAAATGGTAAACCGCTATTTGATGATTTTTTTGTTTCCCTTGCACATAGCCATAACATTGTTTGTTGTGCTCTAGCCTGCGAAGAAGTGGGAATTGATGTTGAAAGGGTGCGTATACTTGAGCATTTTGAGAACTTAGTTGATAAAATGTGTTATAATAAGGGTGAAATAAGTGTAAAAGAATTTATTTCTTATTTTGTAAAAAAAGAAGCCAAAATAAAAAAAAGTGGTCAAAGATTAGGATTACAACGCAACAATCTTGATTTAGACACTGATGATGTTGGCATAAAAGAAATTGTGAATAATAACTTTGAATACTATGAACTTGCTTATTACCCTAATAGAGAAGTAAATATAGAAGAAATGGAGATATAATAATGAAAAATATTAAAAGATTATTTGTTGTAATATCAATAGTACTATTAGCTTTCATTGGAACTAGTTGTGAAGAAAATTGTAGTTTTACCCCTAATCCAGGTGACTATGATCCTTCAACTTTTGATGATTTTGCCGATAATGTTTTTAAAATGCTAGTTGGTAATGATGAATTAACTTTGAATTATTACTTTGAAAATCCTGAAAATTTTGGGTTATCTCATAATGAACCAAGTTTACCTACACCTAGTGTTACAAGTGGATACAGTGTATTACTTATCAATTATATATTAGGGAAAGTAAATGGCTATAAATATGAAGATCTAAATGATGATCAAAAAATGACGTATAACCTAATTATGAACATCATTGATAACGTAAATAGTAAAACATCAGAGATGAGTTATCTTAGTAATAATTACCTAGGTTCTTACCTTGGTTATCAAGCTCAATTACCACTTTTATTATCAGAATATAAATTTAGAACTAAATTAGATGTTGATAATTATTTAAAATATTTAGATTTAGTACCTGAAACATTCCAAAAATACCTTGATTTTGAAGTTGAAAAAGCAGATCACGGTTATGGTATGAGTGATTTCGTTATTGATAAAGTTGTTCACCAATGTGAAGAGTTCATCAAAGCAGCCGGAACTGGTAACCACTTTATGATTACAACCGTAAATAAAAAAATTGATGAATGTGATTTCTTAACCGATGAAGAAAAAGAAGCATATAAGAATGCTAATATCGAAAAAGTTAATGGCCCATTAATTAGCGGTTATAAACTTGTTCAAGATGAGTTACCAAAATTAAAAGGTAGATCAACTAATGATATGGGACTTGCTTATTACTATGATTCAAAAGGTAACCCAATTGGTAAAACTTATTATGAATTAGATTTCCAAGAAACTGTTGGTTATAAAATTAGTTTAGTAGACGCTGAAAAATATGTTGATGATTTATTAAAGTATTATGAACAAGAATTAGTTAAATATCGTAACCTCTATTTAACTAATGAAGAATTTAAAACTAATTGTGATAGTTATCAATTAATAGATAAAACTCCGGAAGAACAACTTGCTTACTATCAAACAGTTATTGGTAAATATTTCCCTAGCCTTAATTATCAACCAGAAATTGTAGTCAAATTTATTGATAAGGCAATGGAAGAACACTTTAGTCCAGCAGCTTATATGACAAGTGCCATTGATAACTTAGAAAAAGAATACATTTATCTAAATGGCTCAAGTGTTTTAACCGATGGTGTTTATAAATATAATTATTTATATACAACCCTAGCTCATGAAGGGTTACCTGGCCATTTATATCAAAATGTGTATTTTAAGAGTACCGATGCTAATCCACTGCGAAAAGTTTTAAAATCTTCAGGATACAGTGAAGGTTGGGCAACTTATGCGGAGATATTCAGTTATGAATTCTTAAGAGGCGAATATATGGATGAATTCATTGACTACTTAATATTCCAAGATGAATATACAGGGGCAATGTATTGTAGATTAGATATGGGAATTAACTATGATGGTTGGACGCTTGAAGAAGCAGGAGCTTTCATTAAAAAGTACGTTCCTCAAGTAACGAATGAAGCAATTAAAGCAACTTATGAACAATTAATTGAAGTGCCTAATAATATGCAAACATACTTCTTTACTTACTTCAAAATAAAAGATTTAAGAACTTATGTAATGAATCTAACTTCTAGCACAAGAGAAAACTTTGACTACATTACATTCCATAAATATATTCTTGATTGTGGTCCTGCTCCACTAAGATTTGTCGAAGAATATGTAAAATCAAAATATGAATAAAATACTAATGACTTGCTAAAATAATAAAAATTTAGTATAATAATCAAGTAAAAAATATTATTAATAATTTTAAGGAGTATTAAAATGAACGCAAATTTAGAACGTTTAAGTGAAAATTCTGTGAAACTTACAGTAGAAGTAAGTGCTGAAGAATTTGATAAAGCTTTAGACTTAGCTTTTGAAAAAGTTGTAAAAGAAGTAAAGGCTGATGGTTTTAGACCTGGTAAAATGCCTAAAAATATCTTTATCCAAAGATTTGGTTGGACATCATTATATAATGAAGCAATTCAATATGCTTTTGAAGAAACATATCCTCTAGCATTACAACAAACTAAAGTATATCCAACTGCTGAACCAAAAGTAGACCTTGATTTTGCTAGTTTAGAAAAAGGTAAGAGTTTCACTTACACTGCCGAAGTTGATGTATGGCCAGAAGTTCATCTTGGCGAATACAAAGGCTTAAAAGTAAAACCTTTATCAACTAGAGTAACTAAAAAAGACGTTGAAGCTGAAATCAAACATATGCTTGAAAGTAAAGTTGAAAATGTTATTAAAGATGGACCAGCTGAAAATGGTGACACAGTCGTAATCGATTTTGAAGGATTCGTTGATGGTGTTCCATTTGAAGGTGGAAAAGCTGAAAATTATCAATTAGAACTTGGTTCAAAAGCCTTTATCCCTGGTTTTGAAGATCAACTAATTGGTGCTAAATCAGAACAAGACGTTGAAGTAAATGTTACTTTCCCTAAAGACTATCATGCAAGTCTTGCCGGAAAAGCCGCATTATTTAAAGTAAAAGTACATGAAGTAAAAGGTAAAGAATATCCTGAACTTACTGATGAATTAGTAAAAGAATTAGAAATTGAAAATGTTAATACAGTAGAAGAATATCAAAACTATGTAAAAGAAGATTTAAAGAAACGCAAGAGCGTTGCGGCTGAAAATCATCTTGTTACAGGATTAGTTGATGCAGTGTGCAAAAACTCATATGCTGATTTCCCTGAATCACTAATCAAATCTGAAGTTGAACATCAAGTAAATAATGTTGAAATGCAAGCAAAACAATATGGTATGCCTGTTGAAATGTTACTTCAATACAGTGGGGTTGCATCAATGGATGAATTCAAGAAATCTGCTGAAGAACATATTCGTAAATCATTCTTAGAAGAATTAGTACTTGAAAAGATTATGGAACTTGAAAACATCGAAGCAAGCCAAGAAGAAATCGAAAAAGAATATCAAACTCTTGCTAATGTTTCTGAAAAAGACGATGAAAAAGCTAAAAACGATAAAGTTAACGCTGTAAAGAAACAATACAAAGTTGGTCAAGTTGCATATAAAGTTAAAGCTGATAAAGTTATTGAAATCTTAAAAAAGAATGCAGTAACAAAAGAAGCTAAAGAAGAAACTAAATAATTTGTCGATTTTTCAAATTTAATATTAAACATAAAAAAGTAAAATCGCTCCATAATAATTATGGAGCGTGATTACTATATATGGGAAAAACTAAATATTGTTCGTTTTGTAACAGCGAAATTAACATTCACAATCTAGGAATAGAGGGCTTAAATGCCTGTATTTGCTTTGATTGTTTAGAATTATATCATAACTTGGTTGAATTTGAAGAACAAGAAAGATCAAATAAACACTTACGAGAAAAGATTAGTTGTAAAGATTTAACCCCTAAAAAGATCTATAATGAACTTGATTTAGAAGTAATTGGTCAAGAACATGCTAAGAAAATATTATCAGTGGCACTGTATTCGCATTATCTAAGAATAAAACACCCGGAAGCTAACCTAAATAAATCTAATATCTTAATGATTGGACCAACGGGAGTTGGTAAAACATTGCTTGCTAAAACTATGGCCAAAATCATCAATGTCCCAATAGCTATTTGTGATGCGACCGTTTTATACCCAAGCGGGTTATGTCGGTGAAGACGTTGAAAATATCTTATTGCGACTAATTCAAAACGCAGACGGCGATATTAGACTTGCGGAAAAAGGGATTGTCTTTATTGATGAGTTTGATAAACTTGCTAGAAAAGGCGAAAATCCATCAATAACTAGAGATGTATCTGGTGAAGGTGTTCAAAATGCCTTGTTGAAGATTATCGAAGGTAATGTTGTAAATGTTCCACCACAAGGGGGAAGAAAACACCCATACCAAGAATGCTTACAAATCGATACCTCAAACATCTTGTTTATTTGTGCAGGAGCGTTTGATGGCCTTGATGGAAGAAAGAAATATAGTGTAGGGTTTGACTCTAAAATAGTTAATGAATCTGAATTAGATATTGAAAAAATTCGTAAATTTGGGATTATCCCTGAATTACTAGGTAGACTTCCGGTTATTGCTAAACTAAAAGACTTAACCAAAGAAGAGTTAAAATTAATTTTAACTAAACCTAGTAATGCCATTACTAAACAATATCAACAACTATTTGCAACTAATAATGTTGAACTTTCCTTTATGGAAGATGCAATTGATTATATTGCGGAAGTAGCCATAAAAGAAAAAACGGGTGCTAGATCACTTCGAAAAATAATTGAAGATTTGATGCTTGATACGATGTTTGAATTACCATTTAACGATGGAACTAAAAAAATTACTATACAAAAAGGACAAATAATTAAAGAAAAAAATCATTTAATAGATGCTTAAATAGTATCAGAAAGGAGCCAAAATGTTTAATCGTACTGATATTGTAGATGCTCAATTACCAGGAGTTGTGGTAAGTGATATAGTACCACTACCAAGCAATGGATTAAGAGCAGATTTTGCTATCGATAGCGACATTAAGGCATTGAAAAATGCTGAACAATATAAAAATTATGTAGTATTATTAATTCCAAATTATAGTACCCGTAATAATAAAAACGAAGTAGTACTTTATTATAATGTAGGAATTGTGGCAAAAATCATTTTAAATATGACTAGTCCCAATGGTACAAGAAGAGTAAAATTCCAAACAATTGTACGTTGCAAGATTAATAGTATTGATAATACTAGTGGTAGTTGTTTAGTTGATTTTGTAACTTTACCATCGACTAGTTCAGATACTATGAAAAATGATGCAACCTATGATTTAATAAGGAAATTCTTAACTGAAAATAATATAGATAGTGTTCTTAAGAAAGATGGTATAAACATTAATAATACTGAACTTTCATATGATGAAATATCAGATATACTTGTACATAATCTTGATTTAAATCGCGACACTAAATTACGTTATTTATTAGAAGATAATGTTACTACTCGTTTAACTTATTTATTAGAAGATCTATATAAAGAACAAATGTTCAAAGAATTAGAAATTAAAATTGATAATGAAGTAAAACGCAGTATTAATGAATCACAAAAAGAGTATTACCTTCGTGAAAAAATGAAGGCAATTCAAGAAGAACTTGGTGAGAAAGCTAAACGTGAAACTGAAATTGATGAAATTCGTAAAAAGATTAAAGAAGCAGGTATGCCAAAATCAATTGAAGAAAAAGCGATGACAGAATTAAATCGTTATGTTTCAATGCCAGGCAGTTCACCAGAATCTGGGGTTATTAGAAAATACCTTGATTTTATGATTGATTTACCTTGGAGTAAACAATCAGTTGATTCAGAAGATATTAATCTTGCAAAAGCGGAATTAGACCGAGAACATTATGGTTTAGATATGGTAAAAGAACGTATTTTAGAATATCTTGCCGTAAAAATTATGAGTCATAAAAATCCTCAAACAATTCTTTGTTTAGTAGGTCCTCCTGGAGTAGGTAAAACTTCACTTGCCAAAAGTATTGCGAAAGCTTTAAATAAATCATTTGTAAAACAAGCACTTGGTGGTGTCAAAGATGAATCTGAAATTAGAGGACATCGTCGTACATACCTTGGCGCATTACCAGGTCGTATATTACAAGGGATGGTTAAAGCAGGAACTAATAATCCAGTATTCTTATTAGATGAAATTGATAAGATGTCAAGTGATTATAAAGGTGATCCAACTAGCGCAATGTTGGAAGTATTAGATTCTGAACAAAACAAATACTTTAGTGATCACTATTTAGAAGAACCATATGATTTATCAAATGTTTTCTTCATTGCCACCGCAAACTATCTAGACAATATTCCTGCCCCACTTAGAGATAGATTGGAAATTGTTGAAGTATCTAGTTATACCGAATATGAAAAATTTGAAATTGCTAAACGCCATTTATTAAAGAAACAATTACTTAATAATGGTTTAGATGAAGCATACTTTAGTATAAGTGATCAAGCAATCTATCGTATAATTCAAGAATATACTCGTGAAGCAGGGGTTCGTGAATTAGAAAGAATGTTGGGTACTATTATTAGAAAAGCCATTAAGAATATTCTTATGAATCATGTTGAACGTGTAGATATTGATGTTGATAACTTAGAAGAATATCTTGGTAAACCAAAATATACTTACAATGCAAATGATGACTTAGATCAAGTTGGAGTTGTAACTGGTCTTGCCTACACACAATTTGGTGGTGACACTTTACAAGTTGAAGTAACCCACTATAAAGGTGATGGAAGACTCGTATTAACTGGTAAACTTGGTGATGTCATGAAAGAATCAGCTCAAGCTGCCTTAAGTTATGTTAAATCAAATGCGGAAAAATTTGGTATTGATTGTGATGAATTCAAAAAATCTGATATTCATATTCATGTACCAGAAGGAGCTGTACCAAAAGATGGTCCATCAGCTGGTGTAACAATTGCAACTGGTATCATTTCAGCCTTTACTGGTCAAAAAGTTGACCATAACGTTGGTATGACAGGTGAAATCACTTTAAGAGGTAGAGTACTTCCAATTGGTGGTTTACGTGAAAAATCAATTGCGGCACACCGAAGTGGATTAAAAACAATCTTAATACCAAAAGATAATGTTAAGGACTTAGAAGAGATCCCCGCAAGCGTTAAGAATAGCTTAAATATCATACCAGTAGAAACCGTAGATGATGTTGTTAACCATGCAATAATTGCTAAATTTACAAAATAATTATTAAATTACTAGAAATATTTTTGAAAATGTGCTATAATAAGTCAAGTAGTATTGAATATATAGAAAAATAACGTATAGGAGGCCACATATTATGCAATGGTTCGATTATTTACTATTAGTTATATCTTTATTTTTGATTATGATAATTGTTTTACAAACATCTAAAGAAAATGCTTCTAGTGCTTTTTCTGGTGAAAAATCATCTGTTCAAAAACAAAGGGGAGCTGAAAAAGTAATTAACAATATAACAACAGTGCTTTCAATAGCTTTCTTTGTTGTAGCTATTTTAGCTGTTATATTAAGATAATTAAAAAATAAGAGGGCTATTGTTTTTAATAGTCCTTTTTATTTTCCAAAGGGGTGAGAAAAATGCGCGAAAAAATTTTAAAACTATTACAAAGTGACTCATACCATCCAATGGTTGCCAACCAAATATTTCAATTGTTGAATCTAAAAGATAGTAAAGAATTTACCCAATTAGTAAAAACCTTGAATCAATTAGAAGATGAAGGAGAAATCACTCACAATAGTAGAGGTGAATACGCAACATTTGAAAAACTTAATCTTGCGAAAGGTATCATTGATGTAAAAGATGGTGGTTATGCTTTTGTTGATACTGATTTAGGCGGTATATTTATTAAATCCGATAATATAAATGGAGCAATCACTTACGATGAAGTACTTGTCGAATACTATTTAGATAACCTTGGTAGATACGAAGGAAAAGTTGTTAAAATAATTAAACGCAACACCCGTGTAATTATTGGACCAGTATCTAGATTAAGACAAAAGGCAATTGTTAGAAGTATTGATTCAAAAATTAAACTATTAGTATTTATTAAAGAAAAAGATTTAAAAAAAGCTAAAGTTAATGATATCGTTAAAGTAGAAATTACCGAATACTTTCCTAATATGACCGCAGATGGTAAAGTTGTTGAAGTGTATGGTAACAAACACTTACCAGGACTTGACATAACTAGTATGGTATTATCAAGTGGGGTACCAGTTGAATTTCCTGAGGATGTAAGAAAAGAAATAAAGACAATACCTAATAAAATTGATAGTGAAGCAATTTTACAAAAAAATTCTAAAATAAGAGATTTGCGTGATAAACTAATAATTACCATTGATGGTGATGATGCCAAAGATTTAGATGATGCGATAAGTTTAGAATATAATGATAGTGGTAACTATCATTTAGGGGTTTATATTGCGGACGTAAGTCACTATGTACAAGAAAAAAGTCCCTTAGATACCGAAGCTTTAAATAGAGGTACAAGTGTGTATTTACCAGATAGGGTAATTTCAATGTTACCAAAAGAATTATCTAACGGAATTTGTTCATTGAATGAAAAAGTTGATAGACTGGTAATGGCATGCGAAATGGAAATTGATCATGATGGTAAAATAATAAATCATGATATCTTTGAAGCTATTATTAACAATAAACACCGCATGACTTATTCTAATGTAAACGCAATGCTTGAAGATAAAAATCAAGCAATCCGCGATGCATATTTTGACATTTACCCAATGTTAAAACAAATGAATGAACTGGCTAAAACCCTTAGAAATAAAAGAATAAAAAGAGGTTCATTTGAATTTGAATCACTTGAACCAAGATTAATCTTAGATCAAAATGGTAAAGTAGTTGATATTGTTTTAAGAAAACAAAGAAGTGCTGAAAAACTAATTGAAGAATTTATGCTTGCGGCAAACGAAACGGTTGCGGAAGCCATGACTTGGCTTAATGTACCTTTCATATACCGTGTTCATGAAGAACCAAGTGATGAAAAAATAACTAAATTACTTGAAACCTTAGACTTATTCGGCTATAATGTAAAAATAAAAAACAAAAAAGCAATGCCTAAAAAACTTCAAGAAGTATTACTTAGTTTAGAAAATGATGAAGAAAAAGATAGTGAAGAATTATCTAAAGATATTATTATTAACCAAATGATGATACGCAGTATGTCAAAAGCTAAATATCAAGAATACAATATTGGTCACTTTGGTCTAGCAAGTGAATGCTATACCCATTTTACTTCACCAATTAGAAGATATCCTGATCTTTTAGTTCACCGTCTTGTTAAACAATTTATGTTAGGAGAAGATGAGGTAACAGTAACTTCACCAGTTGAATATTTTGCTAGTAAAGTAAACTATGCAAGTATTCAATCAAGTAAAACTGAAAAACGCGCTGAAGTATTAGAACGTGATTGTGTTGATTACAAGAAAGTTGAATATGCAAGTGGATTTATCGGTACTATTACTTCAGGATTACTTACCTCAATTACTAACTTTGGAGTATTCATTACTCTAGATAATTCAATTGAAGGATTAGTAAAATATGCCGATATGCAAGATGATTATTACGATGTTGACGATAAATTTGGTAGAATTGTTGGTGAAAGAAATCACAAAGTATATCAAATAGGGGACCGTTTAACCGTTAAAATTGTCAGTGCTAATCTAGAAAAAAGTGAGATTAATTTTAAAATTATCAAGAAGGAGGACTAAAATGGCCACAGATGCGATAAAAATTGTTGCGCAAAACAAAAAAGCAAGTCATGACTATTATATTTTAGAAACCTATGAATGTGGAATTGTCTTAACCGGAACAGAAATAAAAGCCATAAGAGTTGGCAAAGTAAACCTTCAAGATAGTTTTTGTACGATAAGAAATAATGAAATGTTTGTAAATGGTTTAAACATTTCAAAATATGAAATGGGTAATATTTTTAACCATAAACCTGATAGAACCCGTAAATTACTATTACACAAAAAAGAAATAATTAAAATTCATTCAAAAATTCAAAAAGAGGGTTATACTTTAGTACCCCTTAACATAACCTTAAAAAATGGACTTGCAAAACTAAATATTGGTCTTGCGAAAGGTAAAAAACTTTACGACAAACGTGAAGATATGAAACAAAAAGCCGAAGAAAGAGAATTGAGAAAATATTAACATGAAAAAATATGAAGAATTTATAAATGCCTTACAATATGTTGACCAAGGCGATAATAAAAGTGCATATGATAAATTAACAGAATTAATAAATGATAATTTAGAACTTGAAAATAAAACATTATATTATGATGCTTTATATGCAAGAGCATCACTTGATATTGCAAATTTAAATTTACACATTGATGATTCAATTGAAGATTTAAAAATTCTAATTGCTAACCGTACAAGATATGTTAAAGAATCTTATTCTCTTGCTACTCTTGTTTATGATCACTTAGAAATGCCAGATGAAGTTATTGAATATGGAACTAAAGCTTTAGAACTTGATGCGCCATTTACTAGTGAAATAGCTTATGCGCTTGCTAAAGCATATGCTAGTAGAGGTACTAAAAGCTCATATTTAGAAGCTTTAAAATACATTGATACTTGCATTGATAATGCCGATGAGGAATTAAACAATGTTGTTGATTTCCTTATTTGCAAAACTGATATTTTAATATCATTAAACTTAACCGATCAAGCACTTAGCTTAATTGATGAAATGATGGCAAAACATGGGGCAAGTGAAACTTTGTATTACCTAAAGTCTAGAGCCTACTACTGTAAATATGATGAAGATCCGGTTGCCAATAAAGAATATCTTGATATGGCAATTGATAACTTAAAAATATGTTTACAATATGATGAAAAAGATTTACTTGCAATTGCTTTATTAGTTGAACTATATACTATAAAAAAAGACAAAGACAGAGCCTTTGAATTAATCGATAAACTTGATGATGGAAATCATACTGAATATATTGTTCTAGAAAAAGCTAAATTCTATGATGAAGTTGGTGAATATGAAGAAGGAAGAGACTTAGTATTATCTTTTGACAAATACCAAGATAATTGGAAATTAGTTTATACCCTTGGTGTATTTAACAAAAAACTAAACAATTTAGAAGAAGCTAGAAAATATTACAAACAAGCTTTAGAAATGTCACATGAAAACTTTATTGCTTCCGACATCATTGATATAAATATTGAACTAAATGATGAACTAGATTCTAATGCAATGTTATTGAAACTTGCAAAAGAAAATCCAGAAGGGGTAATTTTTTACCAATTAGCTGAAAATTCTTTTAGACTTGGCACACCAATTAAAAAAGTACTAAATTACTATGATAAAGCACATGAATTAGGTTATCTTACTGATATTGAATATATTGATGTTTTATCAGACTATGAAAAGCCTGATAAAACAATAACAAAGATTATCAAAAAGTATGACCGTAAGAAAACATATCCATTACTTCCAGTTTGGTGTAAAAAGAAGATGGCAGTTAGATATTTATATGGCGAAAATGGCATTAAACAAAATATCAAAAAAGCTATTATTAAGTTATTTGAATGTAGACAAGAAATGCCTGCTAATACTTGTGTAAATGCTATTTTAGGACGTGGCTTTGAACTAAAGAAAAACTTTAGTTTAGCTCATAAAATGTATGATATGGCATATCAACTAATTGAACAAGAAACTAAGCCAAGTTGTGATTGTGCTTATAGTTACTATGCTCACTCTTTAATTGAAGGAGTTGGCGTTAAACAAGATGTTGAAGAGGCTAAATCAATTATTTTAAAAGCTGTTCAAAAATTTAAGAAATTCATTTGTTCACATACTGCCTATTACTATGCTTACTTTGCATTACAAGGTGATGAAAAATTTGACATCAGCAAAGCATATGAATTACTAAGTTTTGACTATCCATTTGTGCGCTTTGACATTTCAAGAATTGTATATCTAACTAAATTAGAAGAAAAATTAAGAATAAGAAGTAAAAAATTAAACAATTTATTAGCCGATGGTAAAGACGTATATGACAGAAAAGAATGGAAGTATTATCGTAAAGCTATTACTGAAGATTGTCCAAAACCATATTGGCGCAACATTTAATCATTATTCTTTAACTCATTAACCTCTCTTCTAAGCTTTCTAACCTCATTCTTTAAAGCCTCATATTCCTCTTGAGTTGGTGATGCACTCTGTTGTGCCGCAATTGTTAACATGATTTGACCAAGTTGTTCAAACCAATTTCCAAGGGCATTAAGGGCTCCCGTATTTAGAAAAGATGATATAATATAAGCAATAATTGTTGCATATAGACTATATTCATAAGGAGGAATACTATCTAACCATTTTGATAGGGCTGTGATAGTTTCTTTTAACTCATCAAATTCAGTGTTCAAAATTATTCCTCCTTTATTTATTTTACGAAAGGATTTAATAAAATATGAAAGTAGTTAAAAAACAAACAAACAGTAAACTTTGTTATATTTGTGGTATTGAAAATGAATTTGGCCTAAAAGCACCTTTCTATGAAATGGAAGATGGATCAGTAATTAGTATCTTTAAATACAAAGAAATCCACCAAAGTTACCCGGAAAGAGTACATGGTGGACTTATCACTGCGATGTTAGATGAAATAGCTGGTAGAGCTATTTGGGTAACTGAACCAGAAACTTGGGCTGTAACTACTGAACTAAATGTCAAATTTAGAAAAGTTGTTCCATACGATGTTACTCTAAAAGCGGTTGGTAAAATTATCAAAAACACTCATCGTGCTTTTGTTGGCGAAGCTAAAGTATACGATATGGATGGTAATACGCTTGCGGAAGCGATAGTAACATACTTAAAGTTGCCACTATCAAAAATTGCAACTAGCACCAATGCTCATGAAGATGTTAACATTTATCTTCCAGATGATGTAACCGAAATTGATTAAAAAACATTTCCCACTTTGGGAAATTTGCAATCGTGGCGGAATAGGTAGACGCGCTACTTTGAGGGGGTAGTGTTTGTATAAACGTGTGAGTTCGAGTCTCATCGATTGCACCAATAGATGAAGATAATTATAATGCAGTAAAATTGCTTAGAAAGAGCTTGACAGATGAAGACTATAAGATAGTTCTTTCTGGACTAAAAATATAGGTGGTGAGTTAATAATGCAAAAGTCATACAATGCCAATTCAGCTGATAAAATTGTTTATGCTGCAACAGACTTTTATAACGAATTAAGAATTGATGATTTTGGAAGATTTCGTTCTTGGGAACATAACTATAAAGTATTTCATGATGCAAGAAGTGAATCACAACACGACTATAGTTTTTTAAGTTTGCATTTATCTTTTTATCTTGCAAGTTGGGGAATGTATAGAGGTTCATCATTCTTATTGCAAAAAGATTATAGAATTCATATTCCTGTAATAAAAGAAGTACTTAATAAAAAATATGATGTGTTATTAGGAATAGAATGTTCTCAATATAAAAAAGAAAACAATTTAAATCTATTGTTTGAACTTGCTGAATTTATCGCTAAATATTATGAAGGAATAAGACGAGAAGCAAAAGAAGAAATAATAGCTAACGATGTATCAGAAACCTTGGTAACAAAGATATTAATGGGTGTATTAGGTTGTTGTCCAGCATACGACAGCTATTTTAGGTCGGGATTATCAATTGAGAAAGTTGGAACACAAAGATTTAATAAAAAATCTATACTAGAATTAGTTAATTTCTATGAGGATAATTCTGAAAAGCTAGAAGATGCTAGAAAAAATATGGAGGTAGAAGGCTTACCATATCCACAAATGAAGATGTTAGATATGGGATTTTGGAAAATTGGTTTTGATGCTGATTCTAAGAAAGGGTTTAAAAAGTCTCATTAGGTGAAATAAATGAAGAAGTTATTTACCTTAGTGTTTCTATCAGTGCTAATCGTGTTGGTTGGGTGTTCATCCGACAATAGCTCAACCAACAATGTTCCAACTATTCCATCCACAACAGATATTGAGACGCAGTCTCAAGCAGAGGAACCATCAACTCCAGAACTAGATGAGGTTAAATACATGTATGTAACTGTCAATAATCAAAGTCTAGAAATAAAACTAGAAAATAATTCGTCAGCAGAAGCCGTGCTTGAGAAGTTAAAAGATGGCGATGTAATTATAGCTATGCATGATTATGGAAGCTTTGAAAAGGTTGGTTCCTTAGGATTTAGCTTGCCAAAAAATGATACTAATATTACAACAATTCCAGGTGATGTTATTTTATATCAAGGTAATCAAATCACAATTTATTATGATGAGAATACTTGGAACTTTACTAAGTTAGGACATATAGATATATCTCAAGATGAACTAAAAGCTGTTCTTGGTGATGGTGATGTGGAAGTAGACTTTAGTTTGGAAAACAAGAGGTAGTTTTTATGACAGAATCAGAGAGAATATGTAATAAAATAGGAGAAAAATTCTTTAGTAAAGACAATGTCTATGAGAATTTAAAATATATAAATGATGAGAATAATAAGGTTGAATTATGTGATGCTCTGTTTGAATCAAGCGACATGTACTTGGCCATTCAAATTAAAGAAAGAAATAAAAATAATCAGGGGAAAAGTGATGAACAATGGTTAAAAGATGTTGTTTATGGAAAAGCATTTGAACAAATGAAATCGACAATTGATGCCATAAAGAGTAATCAAATATATGTTAACGATTTATATCATCAAAAAGTTGTTATAAAAAATGATAATATAGTATTTCCTCTAATTATATTCGACTGTAGTTCAATAAATAATTATAAAAAAATTATCAATTATAATGATGTAAACATAAATATTCTTTCTATTATGGATTATGAAAAAATGATGGAGGTTTTAATTCTTCCGTACGATATATTTTATTATTTACAAGAAAGGGTGAAATGGCTTAGTAAAAACAACAGTTTGCCGAACGTCGTAGTAGGAGAAAATTATAATTCCATAACTTTATCTCAAGTTAGAAATGAAGAAGATTTTGCAGCATTTTTTAAAAATTATATTTATGATGGTGACAAAAACCAAATGGACAATGCACTAAAGCTACAAAGTGTAATAAATAAACTAAAAGATGATCGTCCTAAAGGGAAAACCGAATTAAAAATAATTATAAATATTTTGCAATCAATTAGACCAAAAGATGCATGCGGTTTTGTAGAAAGATTTTTTTGCTCTTGGGAGAACGCATGTAATGATAAGTTTAATTTTTCAAAAGGAATCATACTGAATTATGATAGCAAAAATATAGGAATTATTTTCTTTTCATTAGGGAAAAAACAATTTGAAAATCATAGGTTCTACGAAGTATTATGCGATGCTAAGCAACTACAAGGAAAACTAGACGCAGTCTTACTAATATCTTTTGTTGGTTTTGACAATAAAGAATGCTATATTGAGTGGATATACTATGAAAAACCATATGCTGAAGATCAGCACGCACTTGATTTTTATACTGAAGTGGGGATGTATAACGGTACAGTTGATAGAGAATTATTCGAATTGATGTGTAAAAAAATGTTAAACGAGGAATAGTTTTATTTAATCTTGTAAGGAGGTGGCTTTTTGGATCAAGAAAAATATTATAAATTTATAATTCAGGCTGAAGAAAATAAAAAAGCAACCGAACCTTTTTATGCTAAACAAGTAGAGTTAAGCAAAATCGCCAACGAAAAAATGGAAGCATTCTATGAGATAGAAGATAAACTCTATGAATTATACAAAGAAGGTACAAAAAAGGCCGCTAATTTAGGAATAAAATCTCCAAGTAAAATTGATGAAGATTCAATGTTTAAAAATTTGAATAACGTTCTTGAAATATTTATAAATCAAACAGACAAATATAAAGAATACTCAAAGGCGGTCAATTCAATACCCGAAATCAAAGAGGCTGGTAATCTCGAACCAGAAAGAGAGAAAAGATTTTTTGAATACGCTAGGGCACATCTAAAATTAGATCAATATATAAACGAGTGCAAAGACAAATTGTTCACGAAAGATTATCTTGATAGAATGGATGATTATGCTGAAGAAGGGATTTTTCTATATTTTTTAGAAACACCAGATCCTCCAATATTAGATAAAGATATTTCATATAATGATTTTCTTGATACTTTAAAGTATGGAGATTATATTTCGTTAAGAACATTGTTTGAATCATTCTTTAAGATAAGTTGTCCAGGTGAATCACTTGTTAGAAAGCAAGAAGATATGGAATCAGTATTTGGTAATTTATATAATGGCTATTATAGAACCGCTGCAAGGACAATGTTTGCTTTAATCGAAAATGAGCTAAAGAATACATCACAAGTTCTTGAAGGTTATTTTGAAAAAGAAAAAAAATATAAAAATGGTAAACAGAGAGCAGCAAAGATAGAATCTATATTGCCTTATATTGATATGCCTCATGCTAAAGAAAATTGGGATATATTTAATGCAAAATACGAGCGAATATCTAAGAGTGATGGAATGATTGATAGAAACGCAATTATACATGGCGACTATAAATCCGATAAATTAGATGTTGGTGAAAATGATGTTATTAAGTTGATGCTTATGTATTTAAGCTTTAAAACTTTGGGTGATTATATTCAGTTTCATAGTGAAATATTTAAGGAAGCATTTAACTATGCTAATATATTCGCTGCTCAAAAATTGAAAAAATCTTAAAATAATTATATAATAATACTGCAATTACTTAGTTACGGACAACGGTCTTAGGACTAGGAGGTAATTGTGTATGGATAATAGAAAGATTTATCCAGAACTAGGTTTATTTATCTATAAAATAATTGATGCTTCCGGTAAAACACATCAAGAAATAGCTGATATTATTGGTGTTGAACTAAGAACAGTTAATTATTTCTGTACAGGTCAAAGAAAACCTAATCAAATTAATTTGCTAAGATTGCTTAAAGCAACCAATGCAAAAGTAGAGGAGATTCCATTTTAGGAGTCTCTTTTTTTATTTTGGAACCACGTGGTTCATTTTTTGCTTACTCATTAAGTGATATAATTAATGCTGAAAGGAGGTAATCAAAATGTCAAAATATAATACAATCGATGTATGGAATAAGCTATATGGTAAAAAAGAAGATGTATATGATTACACTGGAAGGCTTATGAAAAAGTCATCTTGTGGTAATCCAAATAGTAAATTCCATCCAACACTAGATCATATTAGACCGTTATCAATTGGTGGTTCAGATGTTCTAGAAAACATTATAGTTTGCCATCGTGATACCAACGAGGAAAAAGCAGATAATTTCCCTCACTGGAAATCAAATGGCAAAAGATATCATGCACAAAGAGTAAAAGGCTCTAGAGTTGCATATGAAATTTACGAAGATTAAGGAGGTAAATTAAATGTCAAAACATGGAAACGGTGTATCTAGTAGTACACATACTCAACAACAGCGTGACCATTATGCTAATCAGCACAATCCTAATAATAGCGCTCATCAAGCAAACAATAATAATCACGTTAATCAATTAAATCCTAATAATTCAAATTATCAAGGAAATAAGAAATAAAGAATCAAAGCCTCAAGACGAGGTCTTTTATGATGAATTATGCACTTATTCCAGCAAAAGCAATAGTCTTGTCATGTTTGTCACGTCTGACAAGTGGGTATTGGGATAAAACAATGATTTTGGGTAAAAAGTGCACCCTGTACTAGTTTAGAGGGTGCATTGTATTAAGTGAGTGTTAGGAACACATTAGAAAACATAAGTAATGATACAGATAACGATTTGTGTCATTACTTTTTTTCTTGTCTTTTTACGCCAATATGGGCAAAATCTTCACTTTTGAGGGCGTTTTTAGGGCCTGTGTTGGCTTTTTTGTTTATTTCGAGTGTGTTTGTAGGTGTATAAATGTTAAAATAAAAGTACCCAATTTTGTTCATGTAAGAATCCCCAATTCTTATTAACGCAAATGAGTACTTTTTTGTTATAATAATTGCAGGAAGGAAGTAATTATTATGACAGGAATTATTTTAGAAAATATAACAATTATAAATGATTTAGCTATATTTAGTAAAGCTTACAAGAAAGCGTTAATAGAGCAAAAACTAGTTTGATTAAATCGGACTAAATAAACGAGAAAATTAATAAATAGATACAAAAAATTAGATATAATGAATACTTATTTAATAACTAGTAAAAATAATAATTTTCTAATAAAGAATGCGAAGAATTTTTAAATGATTGTTTAAAAAAATTAAAATAGAATCTTTACTTATTTTGCTAATACACTATTAAATTATAAATTAATAGTGTATTATAACAAATCATAAAAATATAATTAAAAAAAATACGTATTTTTTCAAAAAAACGTCATATAATATATTTGAAAGTAAAAATACGCTTAAATTAGTTGCGTATTTTAAAAAAAGGTGATATAATATGTTTGCAGGGGTTATAACATTTCAAAAAGGAGAAACTAATATGAATATTAAAAGAATTTATATTGATGGTTTTAAAAATATAGTTAATGTTAATGTAACTTTATCTAAAATAACTAGTTTATTATCAACAAATAATTATGGCAAATCGAATTATTTAAATGCCGTTGATTTTGCTATGTGTTTTATTAACGCAAGTGCTAGAGAAAAAATTCAAATGATGAATATTAAAAATTTAATACCTATATTAAAAGTAAATTTTGGAGAAAATTTTAAATTTGAAATTGAATTTTCTTCTGATTTAAATGGTGAATTATGGGATTCTATCTATGGATATGAATTTCAGTGGGGAATTTCTAAAGAAAAATACGCAAAAATCACAAGAGAATATTTAAAAACAAAACCAAATTTTTCTCAAAAATACAATCTTTTATTTGATAGAAAAAATGGAATTTCGTTATACAAATCAACTATTAATAGCAGATGTGATAAAAAAATATCTGCTAAGGATAATGAACTATTGATTAATAAACTTAGCGCATATGACAATTTATATTATATAAAGATTATAGAAATGTTAAATGTATTTGAAGTTTATATTGATAGGCATTTTGATTCTGAAAAATTGTTTAATTTTAATCCCATAATTGAAAAAGATAAAAGTTTTTTATCACCAACATCCGATAATGGAATTGCTAGAATTTTACATGAATTAAAAACTAAAAGTGTAGATAAATATGATTTAATTATTAATACTTTAATGGATTTATTTCCATATATAACGGAAATAGGAATTCATGAAATAGATTTAACGGGTCACGGTTTTAAATCCAATATAGATGATAATGCACCATTTAAATGGGCTGATGTAGAATATATTTTGTATGTAAAAACTAAATATATTTCCCAAAGAATCCAATTTAGTAATATGTCTGACGGTGTCAAGAGAATATTATCTATATTAACATATATAACATTGGCAGATTATAATAATATTCCATTAATAGCGATTGAAGAACCTGAAAACTCTATTCATCCAGGATTATTAAAAAAGTATTTAATTGCATTGTCAAATTTTGCTAAAAATTCTAAAATTATCATCACTAGTCATTCGCCTTATTTGATCAATTTTATGGAATTATCAAACATTTATATTGGTGTGCCAGGCAATAATGGAATTGCAAATTTTAAAAAAATAAAAAATAGTGCTGTTTCTAAAATAAATAATACTGCAGATAATCTTGATATGATGGCTGGTGAGTATATATTCGATTTAATAAGTGGATATAATAAAGAAGATAATGACACTTTAAAGAAGTATTTAGATAATGAGTAAAAAAAGAGTTCTTATAATAATTACTGAAGGCGATACAGATGAGGAATTTTATAAAAAAATAATCGATGAGATTAAAAAAAGCAATGATAATGTGAATTTCAATTTTCAAAAAATAATATATTTTTGTTCTAAGGGAATTGGAAAAATGCATAAAAAAATGCTGAATAAATTTAAAACCCAAATTTGTTGCCAAAAATACAATAAATATGAAAAAGTAGTATGCTTTTGTTATGATTATGATGTTTTTGAATTTGATAAAAATCCACCTATAAATAGAACTAAGATGAGAGAAGATTTTGAAAAGGCTGGAGCTGATAAAATTATTGAAATAATAGCAAAAAGAACAATAGAAGACTTTTTTTTGTACGATGTTAATGGCGTGAAAAAATATTTAAAATTACCCAAAACATATAAAGTTCCAAAGGGAAAAAGTGGTTTAGAAACAATAGGCAAAATGTTTAATGATGCTAATAAAGTCTATTTTAAAGGGGAAAAAGTAGAAGGATTAGTAAAGATGCTTGATAAAAAACTTATATTAGAAAATATTTGTACGCAAATACATACTTTATGCGTAGAATTAGGATATGATTGTAATTGTGATAAATGTGGAAAAAATAGAATTTTTAAATAATAAATCAATCTAACTGTGGTATAACTGATTATATGAGGTAGAAAGTATTTCAGAACTGAAATTGTTAAAATCTACTTTAATAAATAATGTCATTTTAATCGGCTTGCGAAACTTGTGCTTTTAAAGTTAATAGTAATCAAGATAGTGTAATGGTAAGCAAAAAATTGTTTGTCTAATCTATTGTAATTAAAAAGGACTATTTAAACAAGTAAACATAAATAAGAATTTATTAAATTATTGCAAAAATGTTGAATTATGGTAGAATATAAAAATGAAGTGATATTTATTAGGCGCATATAGTGTGAACATTTTTGAAAAAATAGCACGTAATTATAATCTCCCTGTAAAAAGGGAGGTTTTGTATTAATGACTAGATAGAATCAGGCATGGTTTGCAAAAAGCCTATAGAATCAAGTATGGTCTAAAACAAAAATGAAAAGTGGTAATAGCTTAAAACTATTATTGCTTTTTTTTGTGCGTTTCACTGATATGGTAGCATCATAAGACAATTAAAAAAATATATAGATTTAGAAAATAGAACTAGAATATTTTATATATCTAGTGATGGTAACGTGCCATTTAAAAAAGGCAACAATAAAAGAAGACTGTATCAAAAAAGAAAAAATGTGATTAACGACGCCATATCTGATTTTAAAGAACCGCATTAATTTAATTAAATGAATAAATAATATATACAAATACATAATTATATCTTTAAGTTATCTAATGTGATTGAAAAGTATTTCAAATTTTACCACAATTATATTCTTTAAGTTTAGTCAAGTTATTTTTTATACATATTTATAAAGTATTGCTTTACTTTTTTATTTAAACTATTACAAAAACAGTATGATGATGAATACAAAAAAAATTTATAATAACACAGGCCATTTGTCTTATATGCACAATAAAGGTTAACGTTAACCTTGCATTTTTTATCAAAATATTGTAAAATACTAATATAATTAATAAAAAAAGAATAGAAAATTATCAAATATGCTTGTGTGTCAAAAAATATAATAAAAGTTAAAATTGATATAATAGCAATTATGATTAGTACAATTTATGCTATTAATAAACATTAAATTGTCAAAAAGAAATGAGGTTGAGTTATGCCAAATTTTGCAGGAGAACAAACAGAATTAGAATTAGAAAACCAATTGATCAATCAATTGCGTTCACAATTTCATTCAATGGAGGAAGAAGACGCATTTGTAAAGGTTTATGACGCTAAAACATTATATGCCAATTTGCGTGTTCAGGTAGAAAAATTTAATAATATAAAACTATCAGATAATGAATTTAGAAGACTAATAAATGAACTAGAAAAATATAATACCGTATATAAATGTTCTAAAAATCTTCGCCAAATGCAGACAATTACCACGGATAATGGTGAAAAGAAAAATATCAAAATCTATGAAAAAATAGATTGGTGTAAAAATATTGTTCAAGTTGCACATCAAATTAAACAGTTTTCTGAATTTGCTGGTAGATTTGATGTTACTATTTTAGTAAATGGTTTACCATTGGTGCAAATAGAATTAAAGAAAAATGGCGAATCATTAGACAAAGCATTTGGTCAAATAGAAAGGTATAGAAGAACCGTATATAAAGGATTGTTTAAATATATTCAATATTATATAATTTCAAATGGCTCAGTTACTAAGTATTTTGCAAACTCTGATAAACCATTGAAAAAAGAAAATTTATTTACATGGTCTGATCCTAATAATGTATTTATTAATAAATTAAGCGATTTTGTTGACGATAGACTTACGAAATGTAACATTTGTAAGACTATTTCAAATTATATTGTCATAAATGAATCGGAAAAAGACTTGATGATACTTAGACCATATCAAATATGGGCAGTTGAAAACTTATTAGACAGAGCTTTAAACACTACAAATAATGGTTTTGTATGGCATACTACGGGTAGTGGTAAAACATTAACCAGTTTTAAACTTGCTCAATGTTTGCGTGATACTGGTAAGTTTAATAAAGTAATATTCTTAGTAGATAGACGTGACCTTGATAGGCAAACAGTTAGAAATTTCAATTCATTTGAAAAAGGAGCTGTTGTTAATATTGATGATACAAAAAAATTATCAGATAATTTTTTTGATTCTTCGATAAAAATGATTACTACTACTATTCAGAAAATGTCAAATCTTTGCACTAACAAAAAATACACTGATGTCATTGAATCAAATAAGGGCAAAGTTATTTTTATAGTAGATGAATGTCACAGAAGTAATTTTGGAGACATGCGTAAACATATACTAAGGGCATTTCCCGGAGCACAAATGTTGGGATTTACTGGGACTCCTATATTTGCTGAAAATATGAATGCTAGTGGTCAAACAACTGAATCAATATTTGGAGGTAAACCAGTCCATTCTTATAAAATCAAAGATGCAATTAATGCACATATGGTTTTAGGCTTTAATGTTCAATATTTCAAAACTATTAACATTGTAGAACGAGTAGGAAAGGATGAAAAAGTTGAGGCAATTGATTCTGAAGAATTAATTAATAGTCCTGCAAGAATTTCTAACATAACAACGCATATATTGGAAAATTACTCTAAGGTCACATTGAATAAAAAATATAATGCTATTTTTGCAATATCAAGCATTCCACTTTTAATGAAATATTATGATGAATTTCAAAAACAATTGCAACAAGTTTCAGATGATAAAAAAATAAAAATAGCTGCAATTTTCACATATAATCCAAATGATATAGATACTGAAGAAACAGGCATAAATGATAAGATAGCATCACAGCAACTTCAAATGGTAATGGATGAATATTCAAAAGAAGTTGGAAAAAAATATTCAATTTCAAATTGTGCTGAATACTTTGAAGACGTTAGAGAAAATTTTAGGGATGGTAAAATTGATTTAATTTTAGTTGTAAATATGATGCTTACAGGATTTGATTCATGGAGAATTAATACACTTTTTCTAGATAAGACACTATGTTATCACAACTTAATTCAGGCTTTTTCTCGTACTAATCGATTACACGATTCTACTAAGCAATTTGGAAATATTATTTGTTATAGAACTACACCAAATGATGTAAATAAAGCCATTACATTATATTCAAAAGAAAATCATAATGCGGTTTTAGTTAAATCTTTTGATGAGTACCTTGAAAGCTTTAGAAAAGCGTTACAGGATTTAAGAGAATATACTGCAACCCCAGATGATGTAGATTTACTTGAGGGTGATACCGCAAAAATAGAATTTGTAAATAAATTTAGAAAATTAGCAAAATATTTAATATGTTTGCAAAACTTTTGTGAATTTTCTTTTCCAATTACTTTAAAAGATGACATTAGTGCAGATGAGTATAGTTCATTCAAATCAAAGTATTCGGCGATTTATAACGAGTTTAAAAAACATCCAGAAAAAATTTCCGTAATAGCAGATGTATATTTCGATATAGAACTTGTTCAAACAGATAAAATTGATGTAGACTACATATTGAATTTATTGAGAAAAATTGCAAATGAAGATGGCTCAAAAACGATTAGCATAGAAACATTAATAAAAATATTGAGAAAATCATCAGATCCAATTTTGGTTAGTAAAAGAGAGTTATTAGAAATATTTATAACAACCGTATTACCTACTTTGCAAAAAGATGCGTCAGTAGATGATGAATTGTCGAAATTTATTGAAAAGCAACGCAAAAAAAAGCTTGATAATATGTCAGAAGAATATAGTATACCATACGAGGAATTAAACAAGATAATTATAAGATATGATTATTTTGGGGAAATAGATAATTCAGATATTAAACAATTAATTACGAAAGAGGTTAAGGAAAAGTATAAAAAAAATCATTCTAATTTGTTATATATTAAAATAACTAATATATTAATGAATGAAATTAAAGATAAAATTATAGATATCGCAACACAGTATACAATATACAATTAGGAGGATAATATGGCAGTTGATAAAGATGAATTGCTTGCAAAACAACAAGCAGAAGTTGATAATAAATTATGGGCTATGGCGAATAATCTTCGCGGAAATATGGATGCAAGTGAATTCAAAAATTATATTTTAGGTTTAATATTTTATAAGTTTCTTTCTGATAAAATAACTAAGATTGTTGATGATGAATTAAGAGATGATGGTTTAACGTTTATTGAAGCTTGGAAAAAAGAAGAAAAAACAAGTGCATCAGATAAACAAAACAATTCAAAAACAGAATTACAAGAAAGTATAATAGAACTTTCAACAAGGACAATTGGTTATTTTTTGAACCCTAAATATTTATTCTGTGAATTTGTTAATCAAATTAACAGGAAAGAAGGATATAGTGAATTTACAGTTGAAGATTTGAAAGAAGGCATTAAAACTCTAATTTCTTCAACAGTTGGTATTTCATCCCAAGATGATTTTGAAGATTTGTTTGATGATATGGATCTCGATTCTAATAAATTAGGAAAAGGAGAAGCAGAGAGAAGTAAGCTAATTGGAAAAATTATTTTAAACATAGAAGATTTAAAATTAGATATTTCTGAAACGAACTTCGATATTTTAGGACACGCTTATGAATACTTGATTGGAAAATTTGCAGCAAGTGCTGGAAAAAAAGCTGGAGAGTTTTATACTCCTGCACAGGTATCAGAACTTCTAGCAAGGATTGTTACATTAGATAATAAAAATATTAAATCTGTATATGATCCAACTTGTGGCTCTGGTTCTTTATTGTTGAGAGTTAGAAATAATGTTAATAATCCTAAATCTGTTAAATTATATGGTCAAGAAATGGTATCAACTACATACAATCTAGCTAGAATGAATATGCTTTTGCATAGCGTTGATTATGAAAAATTTAATATAGCTAATGATGATACTCTTGAAAAACCTTCGGAAAAACATAAAGGTTTGAAATTTGATGCTGTTGTTGCTAATCCTCCTTATTCAGCAAAATGGGATCCGATAGGAAAAGATGAAGATCCTAGGTTTAATGGGTATGATGGTAAATATGCACCTGCATCAAAAGCTGATTTTGCTTTTCTTGAACATATGATTTATCACCTTAGTGATAGTGGCACATTAGCAGTTGTTTTACCACATGGTGTACTATTTAGAGGCTCGTCTGAAGCAACTATCAGAACTAAGATAATTAAAGATTATAATTATTTAGATGCGGTGATAGGTCTTCCAGCAAATTTATTTTTTGGAACAGGAATTCCCACTTGTATTTTGGTAATTAAAAAATGCAGAAGTAACGATGACGTTGTATTTATTGATGCTTCCAAATATTGTGAGAATGGCAAAAATCAAAATTATTTAAGAGAAGATGATATAAATAAAATTTTAAATGCGTATAAAAATAGAAAAGATATAGATAAATATTGTTACATAGCTAAATTGAAAGAAATTGAAGATAATGAATATAATTTAAACATTCCTAGATATGTTGATACATTTGAGGAAGAAGAACCTATAGATATTCATCAAGTAATGGCAGAAATTAAACAACTTGAACAAGAACGAGCTGAACTAGACAAAGAAATTGAAAAATACCTAAAAGAATTAGGCTTGTAGGTGGTACTTATGGAAGAAAATAAAAATAAAATCCTTAATGTTCCAACTTTGAGATTCAAAAATTATGAAGATAATTATAGAGAAATTACGCTTAAAGACGTATGCACTTTAATTACAAAAGGCACGACACCTGCAAAATTTTCGACTAATGGGATAAACTTTATAAAAATAGACTCTCTGAATGGAAATTATGTAGACAACAGTAAGGTTACGCATATAAACGAATCCATACATAATACTCTCCTATCTCGTTCAATTCTCGAAGAGAATGATATATTACTTGCCATAGCAGGGGCAACCGTCGGTAAGCATTGCATAATTCAAAAATCAAACTTGCCGGCTAACACAAATCAAGCATTAGCAATAATTAGATTAAATAAACATTTATTGCCATATTATTTGCTTGCATTTTTTGATACAAATTATTTGCCATCATACATAAAACTGATATGTGCGGCAAGTGCGCAACCAAATTTGAATTTACAACAAGTTGGTCAAATAAAATTAAACATTCCAACCATTCAAGAACAAGAAAAAGTTTGTCATTTTATTCAACTGTTAGACAAACGAATTTTTGTCCAAAACAAAATCATTAGCAAGTATGAAACCCTAATTAAAGGACTTTGCGATAAAATTTTTAGACATGATAAATCGGTTTGTTTGTTCGATTTAGTAAAATGTAAGGCTTCAACATTGCAAGAAAATGAAGTCGCAACATATTATAACGGTAAATACAACGTTTTTGGCGCAAGTGGAATAATAGCAAGCATTAACAAATATCAATTTGAAGAAGACGGTATTTTGGTATTGAAAGACGGTTCAAAAGCAGGAAGAATTCAATATGCTGGGGGTAAATATTCTGTTGTTGGAACGTCTGTTGTTTTAATTCCTAATAATGCCGGTGATGCAAGATATTTGTATTTTGCAATGCAGTCGATTGATTTTGATAAATACAAAGTCGGTTCTGGCATCCCGCATATATATTTCAAAGATTATTCTTGTGAACGAATTTATTATCCAAACCCAGCGTCGAGAATAAGGATTGCAAAAGCGCTTGATGCCTATGAAACAAAGGTTGAAATAGAAAAAGAAATGCTCTCGGCTTTACAAAAGCAAAAAGCATTTCTCTTACAATCAATGTTTATATAAACATTTTTGAGAGCAGATACTTTTTCTGCTCTTTTAATTTCTGTAATATTGTTTTTTCACATGCAATTTTTTTATCTAAAACAGTTAAAAGAGCAATCCTCTTTTCTTGATGATTTATCTCTGGAATATGACAGATAATGCCGTTCAAATCTTTCAAATATGCGCAATCCATAGTTCCCTTTACGGTAATACGTCTAACTTGCCTCCTAAAATAGGTTGTTTTCATATAGTAATAGAGATATTCCGTCATAACAACAGCCGATGGGACAACACCTAAGACACCTTGTTTTGTCGCAATGGGATATGTGTTTATAGAAATTCGTCCGATTGTAGCGCCATTAGAAAAAATCACAGAGTTAGCAGGAATAAGCCAAGCAGAAGATTTTTCTAATCCCAAATGTGTTAAATAATCTGAATTGCTTTTGATGTATTTTTGAGATAAGTCATCTATTTTGATAAAAGGTATTGTTCCATTTTTATAATAACTATCATTATCTGATGTGGGAGTTCCACCTTCGCCCGCTTTCAGATATAAATCCTTAAATGTGTAATAATTGCCTTCTTTTTTATTGAGTAAACAATCTATAATTCCTTTAATTAGCGATTTTTGCTCGCTATTGAAAGAACTTTGTAACAGATATTTCAAATCGGCTCACAATGACACTTCGTTGGAATACGTAACACTTAAAGATATTTTGACCGAACGAAAGGAATATTGTAGTAAAGACGGCACATATACTCACGGAACTTTATCAAAGGAAGGAGTTTTCCAAAAAACAGAGCGATACGACAGGGATTTTCTCGTCAAAAACGAAGATAAGCAGTATAAAGTAACACACTTTAACGATATTTGTTATAATCCCGCAAATTTGAAATTTGGCGTGATATGTCGCAACACTTACGGCGATTTAATATTCTCGCCGATATATGTAACATTTGAGATAGCCGACACAGTGTATCCTGCTTATATCGAACTGTTTTTAACAAATGCAAATTTTATAGACAGAATAAGACGTTTCGAGCAAGGAACTGTTTATGAGAGAATGGCTGTATCTCCGGAAGATTTCTTGTCTTATGAAACACGTATACCAACATACGAAGAACAAGTAAAATTTGCCGATAAAATACAGCGCATTCAAGACAAAATAGAATTAGAAACGTTATTCTTAAATTCTCTACAAAAGCAACGTAAATACCTTCTCAACGCTATGTTTATATAAACATGGCGTTGAGAAAATAAGATTTTTGCTTTTGCAATGATTTTAAGTATTTTTCTTCGTTTGCAATCAATGTTGCAAATTTATTTAATGTCGCGGCGATTGCCTTTTGTTCTTCAATGCCTACATACGGAATAAGAATTTCACTCATATTTTCATATGTAAGGCATTGTCTAACGCTACCTTCTAATTTTTTTTGCAATTCTTTGTAGAAGAAACCAGACTGATAGTAAAAGTTCAAATACTCCGAATCAAGGGCGCTTTTAGCCTTAAAACACACATACATAGGACTTATTATGCCGATTTTGTATGTTGACAATAAGGCAATCGAGCCGACGTTAATTCTTGCGGGATTATATGCAAAGCAACCTTCTGTAACAACTTTGTAATTGCTTTTATTTTCGCTCGCTACCGTTCTGTCTTCAAATTGCTCGGATTGTTTGATAAATCCCATTTTATTGCTGACAGATAAGACATTTTCACAACTGTTCAACTTATTTCGAGTGGTTACTTCTTCAATAAAACCACCAAGCCTGACGGCAGAACCTTTACTGAAAACTTTATTACAAAGTTCTTTCTTTAAGACCTTCAAATCACTAATGATTTTGTTTTGGACTTGTATTCGTTTTGTTAAACATCCAATGAAATCACTTATTTTTAATTGTTCTGTTTCGCTCGGTAAAGAAAGTGGATATTGCATTATAAAGTTTTTATCTCCACGGGGCATTTTTGAGCCTTTAACAGAACTCATTACGTAATTTATGAAATTATCATTAGCAAGCACAAAATAAAGAAATTTGGGATTTATAGTCTTGCTGTTAAACACCAACACGTCCGCATTGCATACTCCGTCAAAATCTGCAAAACATACTTTTTTGAGATAAGGACGAATATTCCCCATAAGAATATCATTTTTATTGAACCCATCACCCGAAATGTACTCTGCGGATATAAATCTCTCTACTCCTTGAAAATTTTGCATAATATTTTCCGTGGAAACATAGTTTTTCTTTTCGGTAGTCCTACGGATTTTCCTATATTCACAAACATTTTTAAGAGTTGTACTTTGCCAATTTGTTGTAAATTCGTTGAATCTCAAAGTTGGAACATTAAATAAATTTAATCCTTAATATGATAGAATATATTAGATAAGGAGGAAATTTATAATGAAAAAAATATTAGCTGAAATTGCGGTAGAATGGAAAAGTGAAAAATGTAGGTATGTAAAAGAATCAACAATGTCTACATATAATTTAATAGTTGATAATCATATTTTGAAAGAATTCGGTGAAAAAAGCATAGTAAATATGAAAAATTCTGATATTCAAATGTTTATAGATAAAAAAATTGCAAATGGATTATCTGAAAAAACTTGTCGTGATATATTGGTAGTAATAAAAATGATTTTAAATTATTCTGTGAAAAAAGAATATTGTACGCCAATAATATTTGACATAATTTTTCCTACTAAGAGAAAAAGCGAAAAAATAAATGTTTTCTCTAGAGAAGAAGAAAATATAATGATAAAACACATAATTTCAAATTTTACATTTAGGAATTTAGGAATATTGATCTGTTTGTATTCAGGAGTAAGGATAGGAGAAATCTGTGCATTAAAATGGGAAGATATAGATATTGAAAAAAAAGTTATCAATATATCGAAAACATTACAAAGAATTTATAATAAAGATAAAAAAACTAAAATAATAATAGATTCAGCAAAGACAATTAATTCTAATAGAGAAATTCCATTGGCTGATATACTATACAAAATTATAAAACCTTTATATAAGATTGTGAATAAAGAATATTATATTTTGACAAATTCAGCAAAATATACAGAGCCAAAAACATATAGAAATTATTATTGCGAGTTATTAGATGATTTAAATATTCGTAGGTTGAAATTTCATTGTTTGAGACATACATTTGCGACAAGATGCATAGAAGCAAATGTTGATTATAAAACATTAAGTGTTATATTAGGTCATTCAAATATATCTACAACATTAAATTTATATGTTCATCCAAATTATGAGCAGAAGAAAAGATGCATAGAAAAAATGAGTAAGCTACTACTATAATATAATTGTTGTAAAACGTAAAATATGTTTAAAAATTCATTAAATTCTTGCAATAATTGTAAAAATTTGGTACAATATGTATATAAACAAATATTTCTTAAGCTTGTAGTGGGGGAACACTCTTAAATAATATATTAAACATTTAAAACTCCCTATAAGAAGGGAGTGGATCTGAGTAAATTTTTTGGACACTTTTTTATAGAATCACATTCTTAAAAAGT
>ENA-OROD01000530-OROD01000530.1-human-gut-metagenome-genome-assembly--contig:-NODE-530-length-36588-cov-5.800153_pt1 | contig 36588 bp, 38 predicted proteins | sample MGYA00242123_ERZ509038 | MGnify/ENA primary metagenome ERZ509038 (study PRJEB26280, sample SAMEA2338719) | human gut metagenome | biome: human gut; feature: human-associated habitat; material: faeces... | reverse complement strand
GGCGATACCGAGCCTATTATAAACCCGAAACACAGCATTATGCCCATTCCGGTAGCCCTGTATCTGGGCTGCACCACGTCGAACAGAGAAGCAAACAGGCTAGAATCGTACACGCCCCTCGAAAAACCGAAGAAGAAAAGCGCCACATAGCACAAAGTGTCGTTCCCAATAAAAGCCATCAGCACCGCAAACGGAGCTGTCATTAGAAAGCCCACGGAGGTCGTTTCAAACCTTATAACTTTTCTGCCTCGGGCGGCGAGCCTGTCGGTTATGCGGCAGCCTATCATAATGCCTATAATCGCCCCTATATAAGACCAAATTACGGCGTTGAAAGCCGCCGAAGCGGGTTCAAGCCCGTGAACTTCCTGCAAGAAGTCCGGCATCCATGTTTTGTATCCTATATCTATGCAGACGTTCATACCAAACACCAGCCCGAGTATAATTGCGGAGGGCTTCCTAACCATTACGAGCAGCGCGTCTTTGAGGGTGGATTTTTCGTCTGGATTCCGCTTTTGCATAAGCTCGCGCGAATAGCGCATTAGGAATGCCAGCACACCCGCCCAGATTATGCCCAAGCCGCCAACCGAGAAAAACGCCATTCTCCACCCTTCGACGCCGTTAACGCTCGGGAGGTTGCCGATGTATCCCGCAAAAAAGCTGCATGCGATAATCCCCAAATATTGCGCTGTCTGCAAAATTGAGAACGCCGTTGAGCGGTTTTTTTCAAAATGCTGGCCGAGCAGTGAGGACGCCGGCGGATAGTAGCACCCCTGTCCCAGCCCGTTTAGCACGCCGTATGTAAAAATCATAAGCCCAATGCTCGCGACAAATCCCGACAGGAAAATGCCCGTGCAAAAAGTGAGCACTCCAAATACTATCATCCATTTTCTGCGGAGAAAATCGCTTGCCAAGCCAGCGAACAATACGGTTATTCCGTATGTAAACGCGAACGCAGTCATCACCGCCCCCATCTTTGCCGAACTGCCCTCGCCAAAATATTCTTTTATTTGCGGTAGAATCGACGGGTATATTTGCCTCGACCCCTGGTGAATAAAGTATGCCACCCACAATAAAACCAGCAGCATCCATTTGTACATTTCTTCGCGACTTTCCAATCTTCTTAATTTCATAGTATAATATAGTTATAGTTAAAAGTAGGCAGTTCGGCATACAAAAGGGGCGCAAACCAAAGTATGTTTGCGCCCCGCCGGGTACGGGCTATTTGCCCGCAAAGAATTTTAACAGGCGCGCGGCATGCGCGGCGCAATCGTCAATTATCGGATCCATGAACTTGTCGATGGGCAAGAATTTCCCGTCGAGCTTGTCCAGTTCCCTGCGGGTGGACTTCAAGAAGGTGTCCATAAATTCAGTGGCAATATTTATTTTGGATATGCCGTTTTTTATGACCTTTTGAAGATCTTCCGGGGGCGTTCCCGTGCCGCCGTGCAGTACGAGCGGAACTCCGGGGAGAGCCTCGGCGATTTCCGCGCAGCGCTCTGCCTCGATTTTCGGCTTGGCCTTGTAGAATCCGTGAACAGTCCCAATAGAGACGGCAAGGGCGTCAACGCCGGTTGCCTTATGGAAGGCGACGGCATCCTCAACTGTTGTGATTGCGTTTTCGTCGCCCATTGAGACGTGCCCGATTTCGCCTTCGCAGCTCGCGCCCAAAGTATGGGCGTAGTCGGCGGCATACCTTGTAAGCTCCACATTTTTTTCGAAAGGAAGCGTAGAGCCGTCGAACATTACCGAAGTCGTTCCCGCGGCGAGAGCCGCCCTCACTATTTCCGGCGATCCCCCGTGGTCGAGGTGCACTACAATCGGCTGGCTGCACCTGTGCGCCATACGCAACAGCGCGCCCGCCAAATCGGAACCTTTTTCCGTGAGAAATAGCCTTTGGAATATCTGGGTTATCGCGGGGAGTTTTTCCCCCTCAGCGGCGCGGATTACCCCCATCGCCGCCTCCACGTTCGCAACGTTAAACGCCCCTACCGCGCGCTTTTGGCGGCGCGCTTCGGGGAGTATTTCTTTAAGTGTCACAAGAGGCATTCTCTATTCCTCCTTACAGGCACTCTGCGGCGATTTCCGTAAGAGTCGAAACCTTCAACTTCGCGTTTTTCGAGAGTTGGGTTTTCGTGTACGGGGACGCAACAGCCAATAACACGTCTTTGTCGGCGCGAGCCTCTACATACTTAGCCATCTTTTTGACTATTTCCGGGCGCAGCTGGGCAAATACGACAGCCCCCTCGCCGCAAGTGTAGGACTCTTCATTGTTTGTTCCGAACATAAACGGTGTCTTTTCATTCGTCAAATCCGTCGTAAAGCCCTCGCCACTTTCGGCTTTTACCTGCGCGAGCAACGCCCTCGGGAATTTCAGATTGCCGTTGTAGTTTTTAAGGAAGTCGCTTTCGAGATAGCAGAGCTTGCCGGCCTTCTTTGAGAATTTCAGCTTCAGAGAAACTATAAATTCGCTGACGTGCATTACTTTGGCGTCGAGCTTTACGCCCCATGCCTTGAAGTCGTTTACGAGCGCGTCATATGCCGCCGGGGAAGACACTACTACCGTCTTTACACCCGTCTTGTTAACGGCTTCCGCGAACGCCTCGGCCGCCAATTTTGCAGCTTCCGCAAAACCGAGCACATAGAGAGCTTTGCCGGTGCTGCCGCCCTTTGCGACGCGGTATTTTACGCCCGCTTTCTTGGCTATCTTGTCGAATGCCTTCGCCTCGGAAGCGAGAGCCGCCGTGTCGGAATCAACATAGTATAGGACGTCTCCTGTGCCCGAAATTTTCGGAGCCGGATTTTCCGCCACAAGCTTCTTTGCGATGGCGTTTACGTCTTCCGGGGCAAGGTCGTTTTCCACTATGTCGCGGCGCGCTGCCAAGACTATGCCGGTTTCGTCAAAATGGTTGACGCAATGGAAGCGACACGCTGCCGACAAGTCGGCGGAGTATATCGTTTCGATAAAGTCGGCATTCGAGAGCTTCGACTTGTCGAGGGTTATGCCGTAAACCATAGCAGTGCGTATTCTGGGCGTGTCGGCCTCGCGGAATGTCACGTTGGACACTCCCGACAAGTGGCGGCACATAAAGCAGAAGCGGCACTTTTTGATGTCTTCCTGAAAGTTGTCTATATTCATTGCAAATCTCCTTTACAGACCCATTTTACCGGGGTTCATAATATTGTTGGGGTCGAGCACCTTTTTGAGGTCCTGCAAGATGTAGAAGCTGTTTTTGTACAGATCCTTCATATAGCGGCCGAGCTTTAGTCCGACACCGTGGTGTTCGTTTATAACTCCGCCGTTTGCAATCGCCTCGCGAATGGCGATGTCCCAAACCCTGTTGTAGAGGGCGGCCGCTTCGTCGGCGTCTTCCGGGACGTCCTTGCCTTCAAATATGAAGCGGGCGTAGAGCATGCAGCCCCATTCGTACCAGTGCGAGAAGTGCCCAATAAACCTCGCCTGCGGGAAGTTCTTGTTTACGGCTTTTTTCATCGCCCAATATACGTCCTCGATGTGGGAGAAGTCGGCGACTGTGTCGAGAGTTCCGAACGCCTGCGGTATATGGAACATATAGCCGGGGTAGAAGAACTTGTACTTGTTGTTCCACCAGAGGTCGCCGCCCTTGCTGCCGAGATCGCGCCCCTTGTATTTTTTCTCCATTATTTCGCGGGCGTATTCCATCTCGAGATCGACTATCTTTTCCCTGCCGTCAAAGCCGAATACCAAATACGCGCCGGAATCGATGTCTATGCCGAACACTTTCTGGACGTGCGTGCGGGTTTCGGTTTCATCGTAGAGCCTTACGGCGCACGGGCGCAGCCTGCTGCGCATCAAGTCGGCGCCGGCGCTCATTGCCGTGTGGAAGTCCTTGAACAGGTACGCGCGGAACTTGCGGGCTTCGGGAATCGGATGAATTTTGAGGGTCACTTTCGTAATCACGCCAAGCGTGCCTTCGCTTCCAAGGAACATCATTGTCATATCGGGGCCGGAAGCGTGGCGCGGTATCGGCAAAGTATTGATTATCTCGCCGGTGGGGGTGACGACTTCGAGGCTCATTACCATGTCCTCGATTTTGCCCCATTTTGTCGAGAGCACACCCGTACCGCGGTGGGCGAGGAATCCGCCTATCGTAGCGCAAGCTATGGACGCGGGCAAATGCATTGTCGAGTATCCGCTCTTATTGACAGTCCATTCGAGGTGGCGGGCGATGATGCCCGTTTCAGCCGTCACGGTGAGGGATTTTTCGTCTATTTTAAGAACTTTGTTCATGCGCTTGGTGTCGAGGACAATTCCTCCGAACGCCGGGAGCGCCCCGCCCTGCGAACCTGAACCGCCGCCCCATGTGACGACGGGAATTTTGTATTGGTTTGCGATTTTTATGACCCGCGCGACTTCTTCAGCGCTTCCGGGGTGCACGACAAAATCCGGCTTCTTGGTTTCCTTGCCGCGGTCGTGCCACATTTCGGGAATCCAATAATAGTCGATGGAATGTCCGAATTTATCGGAGTCCCCCGTGTTTACGTATTCGGATCCCACGGCGTCTGCCAATTCCGTGCGGATCATTTCAAACATGTAGTTGCCTTTTGGGACAAACATTTTATTTCTCCTTAGTGTTTGGTTTTGGAAATTACTTCATTTTATAGACGGGCGCGAGTGCGTCGTGCGCCGCCTTGTATTTTTTGAAAAGCTCGGCGTACCGCGGTACGACCTGCGGGTCGGGCTTGACAAACCTGTCGATTTTCAGGCATTTTTCGACGGCCTCAGCGGGGGTCTTAAAAGCGCCCGCGCCGACGCCAGCGATGAGCGCCGTTCCGTAAGATGCGTCGCCGGGAATAGGGACTGCCACGGATTTGTCGAAAACATTTGCTATTATAGAGCTCCACAACTTGCTTTTTGCTCCGCCGCCTATCAGGAATATGCGCTTTACATCAAGGCCTATTTCCTCTATCGCGCCGTAGCAGTCTTTCAGGGAGAACGCAACGCCCTCCAAGAGAGCCCTCATAAAGTCCCCCTTGGTGGAGGATATGGAAATGCCGGTAAAGCTCGCGCGCAAGTCGGCGTCCCAATACGGGGAGCGCTCCCCTTGCAGGTACGGGTGGAACATCACTCCGCGCGCCCCCACGGGAGACTTCTCCGCGAGTTCGTCCATCAGCGCAAACGCCCTCTTGCCCTCGGCTGCAGCCACCGCTTTTTCCTCGGAGCAAAACGCGTCCCTAAACCACCTTTGGCAAAGCGCAGCCGCGTTGGTCGCCGACACCGTGTACCACATTCCCTCTATTACATGCGAATATGTAAGCGTTGTTTTGAAGGGGTGCGGAGCGGATGTCATTACATTCACATTGCCGGCAGTGGCGAGCTTTAAGATGCAGTCGTCGGGCTTTATCGCCCCGGCGCCGTAATCCTCGGCCGCGGAATCGCTCGTGCCGCATACGACGGGCGTTCCCTCCGGGATTCCCATGTCGCGCGCGGCGGATGCGGATACTTTACCGACTATGTCCGTAGGCTTCACAAGCTCGGGAAGAGCGCCCATTTTCAGACCGGAAATTCCGACCAATTTCTCGCTCCACGCCATCGATTTCATGTCGAAAAATAGCGTGCCCTGCGCCTCGATATAGTCGGTGACGGCCACTCCCGTGACCAAGTACCTCACATAGTCCTTTACAAAAAGGACGTGCTCTGTTTTTTCGAGGATGTCGGGCTCGTTATTTTTCAGCCACATCATTTGCGGGAGCGTCCAAGTTGGAGTCGGCATTTGATAGGCCGTAGAGAAAATCTCGTCGCACATTCCGCGCTTGAGCTCCTCGCACTCCTTGACGCTGCGCTGGTCGGTCCACATTATGGTCTTGCGGACAGGGCGCATATTTGCGTCGAGCAGCACCGCGTTGTGGGTCGAGCCGTCAAAGGATATGGCGGCTACTTTCGACAAGTCCGCGCCCTTCTTTTCGACCTCGGCTATCGCCTTGCACATCGCGGCGTACCAGTCCGACGGATTCTGCTCCGACCAGCCACTGTGCGGGTACTCTGTTGGGTACTCGACAGACGCGTCGGCGACCACTCCGCCCGATTCGGAGACGGCCGTCACTTTGCAGCCGCCCGTCCCGAAATCTATTCCTAAAAACAAGTCTTGCATTATTTGCCCACAACCCATTTATGCGCGGGATCCATCGAGGATATCAACCCTCTGTTGGTCTGTCCGCACATTGTCCAGAGGTAATACATGTCGTATCCGGGAGCCCCGCATAGCGGGTGGTAGCCTTCGGCGATTGCGACGGTGTCGTAATTTTTCACCGTGTAGGTTTCGTCGATGCGTCCGTCGGGCGTGTATATTTTCTGGATACCGAAACCCTGCGGAGGATTGAAAAGGTAGAAGTATGTTTCCTCCATATCTATTTCATCCGGCAGGTTGTCGATGTCGTGGCGGTGCGGCGGATAGCCGGACCAGTTGCCGGAGGGAATCATGCCCTCCCCTATATAGAAATGCTCGGAATCGAATTTTTCGTCGAGCATTACGGTGGCGCGGCGGGTGAAGTTGTCCCTTCCAAGCTCGAAGGAGCGCGTCATCTCGGGAGTGATGAGAGTCGGGCGCGCGGTATCGCGCGAGGCGGGCGCTATGTTGACCGCGATCTCTACGTCGGTCAAAGCCGTTATTTCATAGGAAATACCGCGCGGCAGATAGACCGTGTGCGGAGCGCCGTCGAACGGGTTTTTGCGCCCGCCGACTTCCGGGAAATCAAACCCGTCGCCCTTCATAGCGCACTTTCCGCCGAGGAGGACAAACGCCACTTCCGTGTCGGCTGTGGCGCTTTTATATACCTCGCCCTTCGCCAGCTTCAGCACCGCGAACGACGTCAATTTCATATTGTACTGCCCGCGCTCGAAGACGGGATTGTACCCGTCTTTCGGCGATAGCTTGATTAGGAATTTGTCGCTTGACATAATTCTAAACTTTTAGGGGTTATTTCAGGACTATCGGCTCGATGTCCATTATGCGGCAGTAGTCGAGAAGCTCCTTGGTGATGTCGCCGTACGCCATGGAGAAGTGGTGTTCAAAGCCCTGTGTGATGACGGTGTCGCGGACGCGTTCGCAGCCGGCGTCGAACTTGACCTTGAGCGGATTGCCGCGGACAAACAAGTCGGTGTCGATGCCTTCGCCGGGGGCAATGAGCATTCTGAAGCCGTCGCCGTCGCGCTTTTCGCCAAGGCGCGCGAGCGTGACTCTGCCGGGCTTGAGCGGGAATTCGTTGACGACGCCCTTGGTGACGACAGTGGAGCTGTTGCGCAGGGAGTTTTTGAAGCCCTTCTTGCAGAGTTTGCAGGGAGCCGCGCCGCAGTGCCATACAACCCCGTATTCTTTGTCGGGTTCGCACATGATGAGGTCGCAGAAGAACGGAAGCTCACCGGTGAGCTCGTATTGCAGGCGCATGAGGACCGCGCCGTACACGTCGCCTTCGCAGGCGGTGATTACGCCGTGGTTGGTGAGATGTCCGATGGTCGAGCACGCGGTTATGCCGTAGAGGTCGGAATTTATAACTTCCGGCCAGCAGCGGAAGGCAAAGGTATCCACGCCGAACTTCTTTCTCATGCCGCAAACCGCCGCGTAGAGGGCCGCAGACTTTTTGAGGTCGCCTTCAGAGGCTTCCGCGCCGGTCGCGTCGGCCTTGACAATTTTAAGGGCTTCGTCGAGGTCTTCCTTGGAGATGGTCTTGGCGTCATTCATGACTTCGAGCATCATGATGTATTTGAGTTCCGGTCCGAGCTTGGAGCGGAGCATCATTTCGTCGCAGCTGGAAGTGTAGAAGCCGGGAACGCGACCGCCGATGAGGCCTATGCGCATCTTGCTGACGGCGTCCATGGCGCGGACGACGCGCACTGTCTTGTCAAAGTCCTGCAAAGTTTTTTCGTCGCCGATATTGCCGTGTACATGGAAGTACGGAATGTGGAAACGATAGAGGAAGTGCGAATTCATATTCGCCGCGCAGAAGGAATTCGCCTGAAGGCGTCCGCCCGCGGGGTCTGGTTCTTTTATCGACCACAGCACGACGGGCACTTTGAGGCGCTTTGCAAAAAGCGACACGATTGTGCCGAGCGCGAATGTCGTGAAAAGGGCGACAAGCATATCGGGGCGGTCTTTTTCAAAGCGTTCGAGAATTTTGAGCGACTGCTCTTCGGTCTCGATCATGTCTTCGCCGCCGACTATCTCGACGTTGGGAATTTTGCTGAGCATTTCAATGGCGTCGCGGCGCTGCTTTTGCATTGCCTCGTTCGTCCAATTTACTTTTGTCAGCGGTAGAAAACCTATTCTTATTTTTTTGCTCATATTATGTTCCTTTTTTTGTTTTTATAAAAAATTATCTTTTCGAGAGGAATTCGTCAACTTGCGCGCGCGACGGAGCCGTCATGCGTCCGCCGAGCCCCGCGCATTTGAGAGCCGCGCACGCCGCGCCGAAGCGCTGGCATTCCATGAGGTCCTGCGTCTCCAAATACCTTACGGCAAAACCCGTGTGGAACAAGTCTCCCGCGCCAGTCGTGTCGACGACTTTCACGCCTTCAAATGCCGGGCACTTTATTATTTTGCCGTTGTCGTACATCATCGAGCCGTGTGCGCCCATTGTGCACCCCGTCACCTTTGCTCCGTATTCGGCGAGCTTCGGAAGGGCCTTTTCAAGATCCTCCTCTTTCGTCCAAGCGCGGGCGAATGCCTCGGATGTTATGAGAATGTCCGCGTACGGAAGAAGCTCGGCAATGCCGTCCCTGACAGTGCCGGCGTCGAAGTTTACGAGCACTCCCAGCTCCTTTGCGCGCTTTACCGCGGCGAGGGCGCCTTTTGGGTTGTGCCCGTCGATATGTAAAATTTTAGCGCCGTCCAAAAGCGACAAATCCACTTCGTCGGCTTCGAGCTCGGGCGTATTGCCGCGGGTCCAAGCGACGCTGCGCGCGCCTGTGGGCTCGTCAATCCAGCAGTATGCAAGCGGGGACTCGCATCCCTTGCGGACTTTTATGCCCTTTGTGCAGACTTTCTCGGCCTCGAAGTCCTCAATCATTTTCTTTCCGTCGGCGTCGTCGCCTATCGCGCTTACGAAGGCGGCATTCAAGCCGAGTTTGGAAGCGGCGACAGTCGAATTGCCGGCGGGGCCGCCGCCTTGAATGATGCGCTTTATTATCTTTACCTTATTATCGAGGGGAATGTAGGGCAGAATGCAGAGGTAGTCGTTGCTGCAAAATCCCAATCCTACGAAATCAAAAGAATTTTCCATATGTATTTTTTTTAGCTGTGAATCTCGATTAACTGGGGCAATTTAAGCACTGAAATCCCCTCAAAGCAAGTATCTTGATTGGAAATATTGCTGAACAGTTTAATCCCTTTCGTACAAACACTCTGCGGGCATTTTTATACATATTTTTTATTGACACTATTCTAAATTCTTATCATTTTTTACGCAAATGGCTACCTTTGAGACAAAACCCTCCGTTTACGTTTCCATAAGAGAACTCGCCCAAAAGCTTGGATTGTCAAAAGGAACAGTCTCGCTTGCGCTCAACGATTCGCCGAGAGTCAAGGCTTCCACTTTAAAAAAAGTAAAAGCGGCTGCAAAGGCCGCCGGATACCAGCGAAATACAATGGTCTCCACTATGATGTCGTCGATGAGAAAATCTACTATTGGAGGTTTTAGGGAGGTCATAGCCCTGCTAAACGGCAATAAAGACAAAGACGCATTTAAAAACCACCCCACCCTTCCGCACTATAAGCTCGGCATTGACGAAGAAGCTGCGGAACTCGGCTTTAAAATCGACGAATTTTGGCTCCTCGACCCCCAGCTTACGCGCAAGAAACTCTCCGCTATTCTCCATGCCCGTGGCATACGCGGCTGCATAATAATGGGGCACACCGAAGAGGGAGTTTTCGAGCCATACTCAAAAATATGGGACTACTTTAAAATTGTTTCGGTAGGCATAAGCGTTCACAACCCCGCGTACGAACTCGTCTCTTCAAACCAGTTTGAAGTGGCGAGGGCGACAGTCGAAAATTTATATAAAATGGGATTTAGGCGCCCCGCGTTTGTCGTGGACGAGCGCATAGACGGCATGGTTGACGGCAGATTTTACGGAGGATTTTTCCGCGCTCAATTCAATATGCCCGCATCGTCGAGAATTGATCCGTTTACCGAAAACCTCGACAGCCCCACATATTTTGATAATCTAAAAAAATACATAGACGACGTCCAGCCCGACGTCATAATATACATGCTTGGCAAAACGGGCGACTTCCTCTACAACCACGTGAGGCGTAAGAACGGCAAGCGCTATCCGATAGTACAGCTCGAGCGCCGAAACGACTGTACAATCCCCAAAAATGTCTGGAGCGGAATGGAGCAAAACAACCACATAGCCGGGCACCTGTCCGTAAGGCGCCTCGCAACCCTGCTAAACATATCGTCCCCGCACAACCAGAATTCTACAACCCTCATTCCGCCGACATGGGTAGCCTCGCAATATCTAAAAAAAGAGGCGGAAAAAATCAGAAATTCCACAAAAGATAAATAGCTCCGATTAACGCACAAAACGGCGCATATTTATCCCTATTTTCCAAACGCGTTTTTTTATCTGAAGCCCCGCAAAAAAATTGCGCATATTGCGGCTCTGCTTTTTACGGCAAAAAATTCTTATAAAAAAACTTTTTGTATCTATTCGACTCAATATGCAAGCGCAGGCGCGCTAAAGCATTGCGTTTCAAATGCCCGCAAAAAAAACGCGCATTTAGCGTATGCAGGATTTATTGAAAATACAGCGCAAGATATACACACTATCTGTGCCGCTCCCTACCCGTTCAATCCCCATCGCGTAAATATAAAAAAAGCGCCGGGAGACTAAAAGATTTTTTGAAAATAAATACAAGTTTTGACGGGAAAAATTGCGGCCTATTTTTCGGGAAAAGGTAAGCTAAAGGTTGAGGTTTGCGGATATAAATATAAATAAAAAAGGCGCAATTTTTTATGGCGGCAACGCAAGTTTTATGTTGTCGCAGCGGCAGAAGAAATCTACAAATATTTTTCGGATTTTGAAGCGGAAACTTTTATAAGCAACAACTGCGCGAACCCATATAGAAATGAAAAAAATTCTAAAAATTATACTGCTGACCGTGGCGTGCTCTTTAAGCGCACTCGCCGCCGACAAGGAAATAATCCCGGATCTCGAATGGCGGGAAATATCCGACATAGGATTCGACGGGCAAGCTTGGAGCAGCGAAGAATACCCGTTCCCGTATGCGAGAATCCCGCTAAAATTCAAGGGCCAAGTTACAAAAAATGTCTGGAATAATTCCCTTACGCCCACAGGGCTTAGCGTTACGTTTGAAACAAATTCAAACCAGATATGGATAGACTGCGAATTCCGCGAAGACAACCCTGCAAAATTCTGGTTCGCCAATAGCGGCTTCGACCTGTACGCCTCCGACGGCGGAAAATTCAGGTGGCTTGCAACGACTCCGATTTCAAAAATAAAAAGCGGGGAAAAAATATACAAGCTTAGCGCCTTGAACGGAAAGGAAAACACATACCGCGTATATCTTCCGCTTAGAAACATTATAAAGAGCGCAAAAATAGGAGTACAGAAAGGGGCGACATTTAAGCGGATAGTTTCCATGCAAAAGCCGATAGTTTTTTACGGCACTTCCATAGTGCACGGGGCATGGGCATTTCACTCTGGCATATCCCACCCTTCCCTAATCGGCAGGCGGCTTAACAAAAAAGCCGATAATCAATCTCGGATTTTCGGGGTCGGCTCAAATGGAAATCGGAATGGCGGAAATGCTCGCAACAATCGACGCCGAATTGTATTTCATAGACGCAACACAAAACATGAACAAAAAGCTCATAGAAGAGCGGTGTAAAAAATTTTTGAAGCGCCTGAGGGAACTTCGCCCCGACACTCCGATTGTAGTAGCCGAGGAGGCGACGAGCGCAACTGCTTGGTATTGGCAACATACAGACGGCAAACCATACGTGGCCGAGAAATGTCAGGCCCAGCGCGCAATAGTCCGCAAACTCCAGGAAAGCGGTTTTAAGGAGCTATACTATATAGACGGAGAATGGCTGTTTGGCGAGCACGGCGAAACCTCTCCCGACAACTGCCACCCGGGCGACATTGGCATGATGAATATGGCCGACAAGTTCACTCCGGTAATAGAAAAAATTTTGAAAAGGCAATAGCATTTATTTTATCTCAAAAAAAGAATTACGATTCTTTTTTAGCTGAAATAATATATTTCAAAAAAGAAGAAATATTTTATGGTAGCCTTCAATAGGAGCAAAATTTCCTATGCGGGATAGCCGCCAGAGCTTTATCCGGGCGGTTGGAGTTTTCAGGCGCACCGCTCAGCAATTAAATTAATTATAATGCAGTGCGGCGCAGAAACAAAAATTCCGCATAAAATTAAGCCGCAAATTTAAAACGAAGCAAAAATGGAGCACAAAACAAACGCATTGAGAATGCTCGATCAAAAGAAAATACCGCACGAAGTCATCGACTGCGGCATAACCGAGGCCGTGAGCGGCACGGAAATGGCGGGCATAATAGGCGAAAATCCGGATTGCGTGTTCAAAACGCTCGTGACCGTAGGGAAATCCGGCGAACATTTTGTATTTATGATTCCCGTGGACAGGGAGCTCGACCTTAAAAAGGCCGCCGCCGCCGTGGGCGAAAAGTCTGTAGCTATGATAAAGTCCAAAGAGCTTTTGCCTACAACCGGATACGTTCATGGAGGGTGTTCCCCGATAGGAATGAAAAAATCTTTCCGCACGACGATAGATTCCTCCGCAAAAAATTTTGAGAAAATCCTTTTTAGCGCGGGGAGAATCGGATTGCAAATAAAAGCGCCGGCAAGCGTGGTTGAAAAGTTTGCGAGGGTGAAATACGCTGACCTCACTGTCGGCTCTACCGCCGACGGGCATTAAAATTTAGACGATTTTCTTTCGGAGGGGCCAAGCCCTGCTTACAATTTTGTATGCAAATAAAGATAGGGCGATTCTGCCGCCATTGAATGTCGTTAGAGAGCGTATATATCACAATTTTATTCCGCACCGCCGCAAGGTGCGCGCTTGATAAAATGGAATGCTGCCCAATTTGTACTGCAAATATTTCGGCTAAAAAAACTATAATATTTACTCCTCAAACAGCGAAGCCAAAATTGCAAGATTTGCCTACGGGTACGCATATTTTAATCTGGCTCAATAAAAAAACGCCGGCTGTGCCAAATCCTTCTTATTCGCTTAAAAAAAACGAAAATATTGAGCCAAATAGATTCCCTAAAGTGTGGATTTTTTTCGACTTCCGATTATTTGCTTAAAAGGCGCAAATATTGCGCAAAGTAATGGCGCGGTTTGGGCTTTGTAATTTTTAATATTAGTCCTGCAAGCGCACAGGCAGCCCGGCCGCGCGCATTTCGCGCTTTGCCTGCTCTATGGTATATGTTCCAAAGTGGAAAATGGAAGCGGCCAAAACCGCGCTCGCTCCGCCGAGTTTAACGGCGTCAACCAAATGCTTTAAATTTCCAGCGCCGCCCGATGCAATTACGGGAATTTTTACGGCGTCGCTCACGGCCCTCGTCAGGGCAATGTCGTAGCCGTCTTTCGTGCCGTCGCAATCCATTGAAGTCAAAAGTATTTCACCCGCTCCCCTGCGCTCCACTTCTTTCGCCCATTCAACGGCGTCGAGCTCGGTTCTATTTCTTCCGCCGTGCGTATAGACATTCCACCTTCCCACGCCTTCGCGCTTCGCGTCTATTGCAACTACTATGCACTGGTTCCCAAATTTCGCGGAAGCCTCCGATACGAGGTTCGGATTCGTTATTGCGGAAGTGTTCAACGAAACCTTGTCAGCGCCCGCGTTCAACATGAGCCTAATGTCTTCAAGCGTCCTGAGCCCTCCGCCTACCGTAAGGGGCATAAAGCATTCGCCGGCAGTGCGCTCCACGACGTCGCGCATAATCGCGCGGTTGTCGCTCGAAGCCGTTATATCCAGAAACACCAGCTCGTCGGCGCCCTGGTTTTCATACGCTTTTGCCTGCTCCACGGGGTCTCCCGCGTCAACAAGGTTCACGAAGTTTACGCCCTTTACGACCCGACCGTCGCGCACGTCGAGGCACGGTATTATTCTTATGCTTAACATTTCTAAATTGTAAATCTCAGATTGAGTTCGAGTTTTTCGTTCGGAAGGATTTTAAAAACTTCTCCGCCGTCGCTGCGCGTCTCGTCATTTTTGTACACCGAAAATTCTATCGGAAATTGCGAGTCGGGAGGGAAAACATATCTCCACTTTCCTATTTCGAGATATTCCATCGGGACGCCTTTGTCGGCGGATAACCCGCCGCCCGCGCCGCGCAGATACGGCTTATTGCCTATGCCGATTAGCGAATTTACTATTACGCAAGTATCGGCCTTAGATGTTTTGCGGGCCTTTCCCGAAGACTCCGGAAGCGCAAATAGCGTGGGGAAGTCCGGCTTTTTATTATCGGATTCGCCCAAGCCCAAAAGCGAATCCGAAGATTCAAAAAAATCCGCGCCCTTTTCATTCTCCTTTGAGGCGGGCGCGCTATCTGAAGAAACCGCGCCTGAAGAAGCGGGCTGCCCGTCTTCAGCCAAACTGTTGGAAGCCACCTCGGAATTTGAATTTTCTACTTCTGCGCCGGACTGATTAACTGCTGCGCTGGGTTGCTCAACTCCCGCACTAAGCTGCTCCACCAATGCGTTGGGTTGCTCCACCGCCGCGTTGGGTTGCTCCACTCCCGCGTTGGGTTGCTCCACCGCCGCGCTGGGCTGCTTCACCAATGCGCTTTGCGGGTCAACCGCCGCGTTGGGCTGTTCCACCGCCGCGGCTTGACGCGCGCTCTCAGCTTCAACGGGCTTTTCAGCAACCGGCATAGCGCCGTCCCCATGCCCCACGTTTGCAGATATTTCGGAAGCTCCTATATCATCTCCGCCCGCCATGTCCGCCGAAACTATTTCCGACGCGATTCTCTCAAACTCAGACTTTACGGATTCCACCGTAGGCGTATCCTCAGATTCCAGTTTTTCCGAAGCGCCGCCTTCCGTCTGCCGCACATCCGCCCCTGCGCCCGCCACATTTGTTAAATCCGCAGCTTCGGATTCATCTTCACGCGGTCCGCTCGCCAATTCGCCTCCGTCCGGCAAAGAGGCATCTTTCGGCTTTGGGAAAAATTTTTCCACTGATATTTTAGAATTTTCCGCGGAAGCAAGAGCCCTTCCGAGCATTCCCTCGGGGCGGTTCTGGGAGGGTGAAAATTCCTCTCCGTCAAAAATGTCGTCGTCCTCTGAATCGGCGGGCTCGTCGTGCTCGTCGATATTTGACGAATACGAAGCAAGGCCGTCTTCGAGCGACTCAATCCGCTGTTTCAATCCGTAAACTTCGTCCGAAAGCGATTCGGAGGAAGCCGGGAGCAAATCCTTTAATATTGTAATATCCGAGCAAAGTTCCGCCACAATCTTGTCCGACTCTTTTTGCGAGACCCTGCAAGCCTCCGTTTGCCCGGCGATTGAGTCGAGCGACTCCGACACTTGCGCGAGCTTCTCCTTTACGGCGTCCCTTATATCCGTTGCAAGTTTTGCGACTTCCGCGCGCGAAGCCCACTCCGCGGGTTTTGACGCCGCCGATTCAAGAGAAGCTATGCGCTCGGGATATGTTTCAATCCGCTCCTCAATGTCTGCAATCATCATGCGAAGGGCGGCGAGTTCGTCGAATATTATCGTGAGGTCGTCGCGGATTTTCGCGTCTGCGGCGGCCTTTTTCTCGCGCTCGGCGCCCTTTAAGCTGGCGTAGTACGGGGCCAGGCAAAGGAGCAGTCCGCCGAGGACCATCAGGCTGCAAAAAAATACGGATGTCGCCGACAGTGGCTCCCCCGTGTACATGTTTGGAAGCGCGACGGCAAATACCGCCGCAAACATAAGGACGTCCGCCGCATATACAGGCCAGACGGGGATTTTGTTCGGCGAATTTTTCATATACTATCCTTTATTTTTTGCGCAAATCCAAGTACCCGACTTTCCTGCGGACTTTCGACATAGTGCGGTTCACCCTTCTTTGGGCGCATTCTGTGCCGGCTCTAAGAACATCCTCCACATACGACTTATCGGCGCATATTTCGGCGTAGCGCTTGCGCACGGGCTCCAATCCGGCGATTACGGCGTCGGCAACCGCTTTTTTGAAGTCTCCGTAGCCTTTCCCGGCGAATTCGGCCTCTATCGATTCCACAGTGCGCCCGAGCATTGCGCCCATAATCTGCATAAGGTTCGATATCCCCGGCTTTTCTTTGGAATAGCGCACGCTGCTTTCGGAATCTGTGACTGCCGACATTATCTTTTTGCGCAATACGTCGGGAGAGTCTATTATATACAAAGTTCCGTTCTGGTTCGGGTCGGACTTCGACATTTTAGAGTCGGGCGATTGCAGCGACATTACGCGGGCTCCCGCCTTCGGGATAAATGGTTCCGGCAAAGTGAATGTTTCGGAAAATGTATTGTTAAACTTCTGGGCGAGGTCGCGGGTGAGCTCTATGTGCTGTTTTTGGTCTTCGCCAACTGGGACGAGGTCGGCATTGTATATGAGAATATCGCTTGCCATAAGCACAGGGTAGAAAAGCAGCCCCGTATTTAATGCGTCTTGGTGTTTGCGGGCTTTGTCTTTGTATTGGGTCATGCGTTCGAGCGCGCCAATCGGGCATATGCAGCCCAGTATCCACGCCAGATCCGCATGCCCGTAAACGCCGCTTTGCAGAAATAGGCTGCATTTTTGCGGATCGAGCCCGCACGCCATATATTGGGCGGCGCAGTCCACGACATTCTTGCGCAAATCCGCGGGGACGTACGGGATAGTCATCGCATGCATATCGGCTATGCCAAAGTAGCATTCGTATTCTTCGGTCATTTCGACCCAGTTTTTTACGGCTCCGAGATAATTGCCCAAGTGCAACCTTCCGGTAGGTTGCGCGGCCGTAAGCACCACTTTTTTATTTTGAGGTTCCTCGTTCATTTATGGAAAGTCATTTTTACGCCGCAACAAGCCGCATTCAACATAAAATTTCAAAAAACTCAAAAATATATAGCCGCATTGAGAAAATATCACCACATTATTAAAAGCCACAAAAAGATTAAATTTAACACCTGCCGACACTTTGAATTTTAACCGCACCCAATTAAAAATCTTAACTACATTTAATATCATAAACTTAATAAGCATAAAACATATCTGATAGCCTAAGCCTATCATACATTAAAAAATCGCTACTTTTGAAAATACAAGCTAAGAAAACCGGTAAAGCTTTACATATATTTCGGTATTTTTGCATAAAAACGCCCGCGGGCTCTGCCATTGTTAAAAAAATAAAAAAGCTCCACTCAAATGGAGCTTTTTACAAGTACACGATTTTCCTAATACAAAAAATTACTTTTTTTTACGCCGCGCGGCAAGCGCCAACGCCAATACGCCTAACAGCACCGCCGCCGCCTCAGGTTCCGGAACGGCATTTAGGACAAGTTTCCCAACGCCCAATTCCTCGCTCCAATCGTAAACCCAATCACCCACCAACAGATTTCCGGCTTCGTCGTAGGCGGTAAGTTTTATATAACTATCCACTGACGGGATATAAAGTCTGTCGTCTTCTGCGGTGAGAGTGGAATCCTCCAATAAAAATGCGTCGGCGCTATAGTCGTAAAATACGATCTCCGCATTGCTTATTGATTTTACTCCATTTTTGGTTGTAAGCTTTTTTATTTTAAGCGAGGCGCCTTCGGCTATTGCGAGCTCTATTACACCTTCTGAATTAAACTCGAACGTCGAGAATGAATTGTCGGCAGAAACATTCATTCTGAGTACGCTTCCCGTATTTTCGTCGAAGGAAATGCAGGGTAAATTGCGCAATACATCTTGGCCGTGGAGGTTGAGAGTGGTATTTCCGTTTCCAACCCTCAAGAGATTTGACTCTACACCGTCAGTATACAAATTCCAAACTCCGCCATTGGAGCTTTGCAAAGACAATGCCGATTCCAACAGGCCGCCGTCGCTTAAAAAACCTTGTTAAAAAACTTCGTCCAATTTTGGAAATAAACGGCGAAAAAAGTTTTGCACAACCCTAGTAAATATTTGGGATTAAAAATCTGCAATGAATCCGAATATCCGTAATAAAAAATTTGAAATCCCCAAAAATGCGCCGATTATCGAAAGAATGGAAAAAAAATTGGGAGCGCTTTTCGATTGGGACGGCGTGGTGGTCGATTCCGGCGCCGCGCACGAGGCAAGCTGGAAGGAACTCGCGCGCCGCGAGAACTTGTTCCTGCCCGAAGGATTTTTTAAATCCACATTTGGCAAGCGCAATTTGGAAATCATAGTAGATATCTTGAAATGGACGCCGGACATCAAAGAGGCGCAAAGGCTCTCCGACGAGAAAGAGACCATTTATAGGGACGGAATTGCGCGAAACGGCCTCCCCACAATAAAGGGCGCAGTCGATTTCATACGCGCCTTGAACAAAGAAGGCATACCGTGCGCAGTGGGCTCGTCAACTCCGCGCGAGAATCTCGAGCAGGCGCTCGACACTCTCGGAATGAGAAAAGACTTTGCAGCTTTCGTCACTTCCGAAGACGTCGAACACGGCAAGCCCGCGCCCGACGTATACCAAAAGGCAGCCCAAAGGCTCGGGTTGGAGGCTTGCGATTGCGCAGTTTTTGAAGACTCCCTCGCGGGGATAGTCGCCGCGGCGCGCGCAGGGGCGGTTAAAGTCGCACTGGCAACAACAAATCCAAAATCTTTCTGGCTTGACCGCAAACTGCCCGAAGAGCGCCCGAATGCAATTATCAGCGATTTTTCCGAATTCTCGACAGGCGCTCTCCGCGCGCTTTTCATAAGCTGACAGCAATGGAGGAAAAACTTTTTAAACTTTCGAGCAAATACAAACCCTCGGGCGACCAGCCGAAGGCGATAGAGGACTTGTGCGGCTCTCTAAAAAGAGGCTCAAAATATTCGACTCTCGTGGGCGTCACGGGTTCCGGCAAAACTTTCACAATGGCAAACGTCATAGCGGAAATGAACCGCCCCGCGCTTATAATATCGCACAATAAGACGCTTTCCGCACAGCTTTACGCAGAGTTTAAAGAGTTTTTCCCGGAGAACGCCGTGGAATACTTTGTAAGCTACTACGACTACTACCAGCCTGAAGCCTACATTCCCCAAACCGACACTTATATAGAAAAAGACTCGTCCATAAACGACGAGTTTGAAAAGCTCCGCATATCCGCCGCCAGCGCCCTTGTTTCGCGCCGCGACGTAATCGTTGTTGCAACAGTTTCGTGCATATACGGCCTCGGCTCCCCCGAAGACTTCCGAAAAATGATGATTCCATTGCGCCCGGGAATCGCGATGAAGAGGGGCGAGCTTGTCGAAAAGCTAACCGATATACACTACGAGCGCAACAACACCGCCTTTGAAAGGGGGCTTTTCCGGGTCAGGGGCGATGTTGTAGATGTATTTCCGGCGTATCTTGACAGCGCGCTGAGAATAGAATTTTTCGGCGACGAAATAGACTGTCTAAAAAAGATAGATCCCGTCACGGGCTCTCCCCTCGGAAAGCTCGACAGGTTCGACCTCTACCCCGCAACAGGCTTCGTCACCCCCAAAGACAGCATAAGCGCGGCAATACCCAACATACGCGCCGAGCTTGACGCGCGCGTTGCGGAGCTTGAATCGCAAAACAAGCTGGTCGAGGCGCAGCGCATAAAGATGCGGACTGAGCAGGATTTGGACATGCTCGCAGAGACGGGCTTTTGCACAGGCATAGAAAACTATTCGAGGCATCTTGCCGGCAGGCCAGCGGGCTCGCGGCCGTGGTGCCTTCTCGACTTCTTTCCGAAAGACACAATACTGTTTATCGACGAAAGCCATGTGACATACCCGCAGATAAGGGGAATGTACAACGGCGACAGGGCGCGCAAGGAAAGGCTCATAGAGTACGGATTTAGGCTTCCGAGCGCGCTCGACAACCGCCCTTTGCGCCCGGCGGAATTCGATTCGCTGACAGGCCAGACGATTTTCGTGTCGGCGACTCCCGCGCCGTTTGAGCTTTCCGTAAGCGACACAGTCGCCGAACAGATCATACGCCCTACCGGCCTGCTCGACCCGGAGATGATAATACGCCCGATAGCCGGACAGGTCGAGGACTGCGCCGCCGAGATAAAGGCCGCCGCCGAAAAGGGCGAGAGAGTCTTTGTGACGACTCTTACCAAAAGAATGAGCGAGGAAATATCGGAATTTCTCCGCGAAAGCGGCGTGCGCATAGAATATCTGCACTCAGACATAGACGCGATAGAGCGCGTTGAGATATTGAGGCGGCTGAGGTCTGGAGATTTCGACGCGCTCGTCGGGGTAAACTTGCTGAGAGAGGGGCTAGACATTCCGGAAGTTTCGCTCGTATGCATACTCGACGCGGACAAGGAGGGCTTTTTGCGCTCTGCGACAAGCCTTATACAAACAGCGGGGCGCGCGGCGAGGCATGAGAACGGGCGGGTAATCCTATACGCCGACAACATGACGGGTTCGCTGAAATCGGCAGTTGAAACTTGCCGCCGCAGAAGGCAAATACAGAGCGATTACAACATTCTGCATAAAATCACCCCGCACACTGTCACCAAGCCGATTCAGCCGTCGCTTGTAAAGCGTGCTAACGCAAAAATCGACGTATCTAAAAAGTCAAAGGGTGAAATAGAAAAAATAATAAGCCGCCTGAACGAGGAAATGCTCGACGCCGCCGACAGGCTTGAATTTGAGCGCGCCGCCCTTCTCCGCGACCAGATAAAATTTTTGCGCTCCAAAAAGTAGCCACGCCCCGAATATATTGGCTATTCCAAAATTTTCTCCGCGGAAATTTGTATTTTTTGCGCGCCGAGGTGGCGGGCTCGCAGTAAAAGATTTTAGATAAAGCGGAAGTGAAAGCACTCCACATTCGGCGCTGCGGGAAACGGCGGGCGCCTTTTTTATAAAAGCGCACGATGCACCGCTGTTTTACGCGGCGACATCGGGCTACTGGCGGGAAAAGAAACGGCAATATTTTATGCGCGGTTTTGCGCTTGCAATGGGCGCAGAATTCTAAAAAAATACTCTCCATATGAAGAAGTTTCTTATACTACTTTTCGCGGTTGCCGCGGCGCTTTTATCGGGCGCGGAAAAATTTGACCTCCAGAAGAAAATGGAAGACGCAAAAAAGGGCGACGCAAAAGCCATGAATGAAATAGGCGAATACTACGCCGACGGCGGTGGCGGGGAATTCGCCCCCAACTACGAATTGGCGATAATGTGGTGGGAGGCTGCGGCCAAAAACGGCGACGTCAGGGCTCTCACAAACCTCGGCGCGGCGCTGTTTGGAGGCAACGGCGTTTTGGCGGACGTCCCGCGCGCAATAAAAATCTGGAACGAAGCAGCCAAGCGCGGCGACCCCGACGCCCAATTTTTTCTCGGGACGGCATACTGCAATGGCAAGGGAGTTTTGAGAGACTATCAAACGGCGGCATTCTGGTGGGAGCGCTCCGCAAAGCAAGGCAACCACCGCGCCCAAAACAATCTGGCTTTCGCCTACGCTCGCGGCGAAGGCGTCGAGCGCGACTTAAAAAAGGCTTTTGAATTATGGAAATCTTCCGCCGAGAAAGGCAATCTCGTAGCCCAAACCTATCTCGGGCTTTGCTACTTCACCGGCGACGGAACAAAAATCGACCAAAGGAAGGCAGTTGCGATATGGACGAGCGCCGCGGAGCACGGAAGCGTCGAATCGCTGCGCTATCTGGGCATAGCCTACGCATCGGGAAGCGGCATAAACAAGGATAAAAACGCAGCCTTCCAATGCTTTTCAAGAGCGGCACAGCTCGGCGACGAAGAGTCGCGCAAGGCGGCTGACAAGCTTAGGCTCGACCTCTCAATGGAAAATTCCGAAAAAAACACTAAGGAAAACAATTCAAAATAAACGCATAAAATTGCCGGATTCGGCAGGTAAAACTTAACAATGAAAAAAATATCAAACACGGCAAAAATATTATCGGCTCTGGCAATTTTTATATGCGCCTCAAACGCAGCCGAAGTCGCAAACTGGAACTTCGACTGGAAGTTTTTTTACGGGAAAAATCCGAACGCCCAAAATAGGGATTTTGACGACTCCTCATGGAGGGTTCTCGACCTTCCTCACGACTACCAGATAGAGCAGCCGTGGGTAGTTCCGTCGGAGGAGGAGATAAAAAAGAACGGCGGCGACCTCAAAGGGCGCGGATTCAAGCCCTACGGCGAAGGCTGGTACAGAAAGACGTTTAACGCCTCCCCAGAATGGAAAGGCAAGAGGGTTATTCTCGATTTTGAAGGCGTAATGAGCGTCTCCGACGTTTACATAAACGGCGAAAAAGTAGCCTCCAACGAATACGGATACATAGGCTTTGAGGCAGACATCTCAAAGTATCTCGACTACGATAAGCCAAATGTTGTGGCGGTTTATTCGCGCGTAATGGGGGCGTCGCGCTGGTACACGGGCGGCGGAATTTTCAGAAACGTCAATATCGTCGTAAAAAATCCTGTAGCCGTAGCGCGCCACGGCGTATATATAACGACTCCTGAAATAAACCGCGACTCCGCCTCGGCAAACGTATCTGTCGAAGTTGAAAACACTCTCGCAGCTCCGAGCCAAGTATCCGTAAAGGCAAAAATCTTTTCCCCCGACGGAAAGGAAATCTCAGAGGCTTCAAAGAAGATTGAAGTACCCGCAAATTCGTCCGCGAAGGCCGACTTAAAATTCGATATAAAAAATCCGTCGCTCTGGTCGCCCGAAACCCCTGCACTGTATTCCGCCGAAGTCGAGGTCGATTCCGGCAACGGCGCGGTAGATTTGCAAAAGGAAACTTTTGGCATCAGAAAAATTGAGTTCAACCCTGAAAATGGCTTTGTGCTAAACGGCAAGAAAGTCCTGCTTAAAGGGGTAAACCTGCACCACGACTTGGGCGCGCTTGGCGCCGCCGTTTACGATTCTGCGTTGGAACGCAGAATAAAGTTCTTAAAGTCAATGGGGGTAAACCATATTCGTACCGCCCACAATCCATACTCGAAATCGCTGCTCGATTTGGCGGACAAATACGGGATTCTGATAACGGACGAAGCTTTCGACAAATGGAGCAAATGGTTTGTCGCCGGCCGAAAGAACAGCGCTGACGAAGTTTGGCCCTACGTTTTGGAAGAATTTATAAAGCGCGACAGAAACCACCCGAGCGTCGTGATTTGGAGCCTCGGCAACGAGCTAGATATACAAACCCACAATGACAAATACGGCGACTACGGCGTGACAATGTACAAAAAAATGCGCGACCTATGCAAGAAGTACGACGCAACCCGCCCCTACACCGTTGGGCAATTTCCCGCCCGAGCCAAGGGAATTATGCAGCGCGACCCGAACTGGAAGAATTCGGAACCGGCAGAGCTCGCGTTTGCGACCGACATATCCGCGCAAAACTACACATGGTCTTTTTTTGAGAAGGACGCAAAGAAGTACCCCAATATGATTTTCTACCAGAGCGAAGCCGGGACTTGGGATATCGGCGGAAATTACTTTGGAATGAATCTCGACAAGGTAGTAGGGCTCGCGTACTGGGGGGCGATATCGTATTTCGGTGAATCCTTCGGGTGGCCGTCGAAAGGATGGGGCGACAAAGCCTTTATAGATATGGCGCTCAACCCGCTGCCTCAATGCTATTGGGTCAAGGCGAATTTTATGGAAGACAAGCCCTCTGTGCATCTCGGGGTAATAGAATCGAGAGACGCTAAGGACAGATTTGTATTCCACAACGGGGTGAATGTAGGGCTGACGCCGGAAAACGAAAACTGGAACCGCGAAAAAGGCTCAAAAGTGCCGGTCGCGATTTACACAAACGCGGACGAAGTCGAGTTGTTCCTAAACGGAAAATCTCTCGGAGTAAAAAAGAACGATAGAAAAAATCCGCACGCCAGAAATAGGATAGTATGGCTGAGTGTAGCCTACGAACCCGGAGAACTTAAAGCGGTTGCAAGAACCGGCGGGAAAGTTGTCGGCGAATACAAGATGGAAACCGCAGGGGAACCTGCCGAAATAGTGGTAACTGCCGAGAATCCGAACTGGAAAGCAGACGGAATGGACTTGCAACACTTGGCGATAAAAGCCGTTGACAAAAACGGCCGTGTGCACCCGCTCGCCAACAACAAGCTTACGTTTAAAGTCGAGGGCCCAGCGAAGTTGATAGGGCTCGACAACGGAGATATGAATAGCAACGAACTGCATACCGGCAATACGCGTTCCCTATACTGCGGAAAAGCCTTAGCTATATTGAGAGCCGGACGCACCCCCGGAGAAGTTGCACTTACAATAGAGGCAGATGGGCTCCCGACGAAAACGGTAAAGCTAAAACTAAATCCTAAAAAATAACCGCATTTGTCAAAAGGCGCGCTAAGCGTTTCACGAGCTTTCTTGCTTACGCGGGGTAAAAATTTTTTACAGTCACAATGGCTCCATGCTGCAAGCATGGGGCTTTTTTTTGTCTATTGCATGGCGGGTTGCATACGCTTTGCGATAAAATCAGAAACAGTACATTGCCATAAAAAAAAGCTGTCGGCTCAAAACGCAGCAATCGCAACCTACAAGCCAGAAAAAAGCTTTTGAGTAAACTAAAGTCATACAGCATTATTGCGCAAAAACGGTAAAAACTTAAAAATTCTCTTTTGCTTGCATTTTGCACCGCGATTGAATTTTATCTTGGACTATGAATTTTAATCTTCCAAAAGAACCGCTCATGACAGTCGAAGGGCTTCCATACAAAAGGGTGTCCAAAGGCAAAGTGCGCGAAAATTTCGACCTCGGCGATGAACTTTTGATTGTCGCCACCGACCGCCTTTCGGCGTTCGACGTCATAATGCCAAACGGCGTTCCCGGAAAAGGAATACTGCTTACGATGATAAGCCTGTGGTGGTTTGAACAGGCAGCTAAAATTATGCCGACTCATTTGGTGGAAAACCACGACGAGCGCGTGCGCGAAGTTTTGAAAGACTTCCCGCAGCTTATAAGGCGCTCGATGATAGTGAAAAAATTAAAGCCGATGCCGATAGAAGCGATAGTGCGCGGATACCTCGCAGGTAGCGGCTGGAAAGAATACTCAAAAACAGGAAAGCTCTTCGAGTTTGAGCTTCCGGCGGGAATTAAGGAAAGCCAGAAGCTTCCCGAGCCTTTGTTTACGCCTACGACAAAAGCCGCCGAAGGCCACGATATGCCCATTACAAATGCCGAATGCCAAAAACTCTTGGGAGATGAAATATTCGGGAAAATCAGGGACGCAAGCCTTGCTCTCTACGACATGGGCCTAAAAAAGGCGCAAAGCTGCGGCATAATCCTCGCCGACACAAAGTTTGAATTTGGGACGGACGCCGAAGGGAAAGTTTACTTAATAGACGAAGTCCTAACGCCCGACTCCTCGCGCTACTGGCCGGCAGATAAGTACGAGGTTGGCCGCTCCCAGCCCTCCTACGACAAGCAGTATGTAAGGGATTGGCTCGAAACTCTCGATTGGAACAAGCAGGCTCCCGGGCCCGTGCTTCCGCCGGAGGTGGTTCAAAACACTATAAAATGCTATTCGGAAGCCCTATCGAAGTTGATGGGAAAGTAAAAAAAGAACCGCCGCGCAAACGGCGGTTTTTTTATAGTTTTTTGATTCCTATCGAACGATTTCCCCAAGAAATTCAGACAAGGCTTCCTATCTAAAAGAAAATAAAATTTTTTGCGGAACATTTACGTTTCGATTAGATGAATTTTCTGCGCGGCAATAATAAAAAATCTTGGCGTAAATAAATATGGACAGATAAAAAGTACGGACGTTGCAAATAAACTATTTATTTGGAAGCTGGCATCTTCCCAATCGGCAAACCCGCATAGAATTGCAATCCCGCAAAAATAAGGGCGTCTGGGAGCCGGTATAATTGCAGTGTTTATCGAAAAATCGCAATAATGGAAAAAATTGCGACTTTCCGATTTCGATATTTCGCATAGCTTCGGACTACGCGCGAAGTGCACGCCCCCAAACGAAACGCAAAATCCAGCGGCGCACGCCGAAAATCTACTGCTCGTCGCGCAGAGTTCGATACGCAAGATACGTCACAAAAAATGATACGAGCGTACAAATCAGCACCCATTCAAAGAATTTGAGATACCCTACGGCCTCTTGAATACTCCCGCTAAAAAATCCAGGGAACATTATACCAAGAGCCATAAACGAAGTGAATATCGCGTACGTTGAAGTTCTGTTTCCGCCGGCCGACGCCCACATCAAATACACCATATAGCCCGCGAATCCGAAGCCGTACCCGAACTGCTCGACACATATTAAAGAAGCAATTTCGATATGCGATTGCGGCAGGACAATAGCCATATACACATAAATCACGTTCGGCAAATTCATGGCAAGAGCCATCGGAAGCATCGCCCTTTTTAAGCCCGTTTTTGATATGAAAATCCCTCCAATTATCCCGCCGCCGAGGAGCGCGACCGGCGCGGCGGTTCCGTAAATAATGCCTATCGTTTCAAGCGACAACCCAAGACCTCCGGCATCTGCGCCGTGGTATAAAAACGGCTGGACAATTTTCAGCAGCTGCGCCTCCGCAAACCTGTAAAAGAGTACAAACGCCAATATTGACAAAATATGCCTCTTAGAAAAGAACTCCGCGAACGCCGAGCGCATATTGCGCACGATTTCCCCCGCCGAAGAATCCGCGCGCGGCGCGTCGGTTTGAGGACGCGGGAGAGTTTTTGAGAAATAAGCCGCTGCAATGGAACACACTGCAGCGCACGTGAGGAACGCCACTGCCCAACCGCCCGAAGGCGAATCGAAAAACTTTCCAAAATAGCCCGCGATTACGAGCATTGCGCCCTGACCAAAGAGCACGGCAATCCTGTAAAAGGCGTTGCGTATGCCGACAAAGAAAGATTGAGATTTGTCGTCGAGCGCAAGCATATAAAATCCGTCCGCGGCGATGTCGAAAGTGGCGGAGGCAAAACCGAGAGTCCAGAACATCAATGCGCTCGCGGCAATCCAGCGCGGGAAGAATCCAGCAAGCGCAAGCCCCGCAAAGCACACCGCAAATAGAGCCGTGCAGAAAAAGATCCATTTTCTCTTGGTTGAGACGGAATCCACAAAAGGCCCCCACAGCCCCTTCAAAAACCACGGCAAATACAAGCCGCTCGTAAGCATTGCCGCCTTTGCGTTCCCAACGCCCATAGACATGTAATATCCGACAGATAGAGATGCGACTATGGCGTTTGGCAAACCCTCTATAAAGTAGAGCGGCGGCACCCATGCCCAATTTGAAGATTTTTTTTGCATAAGCAAGTCGGACGCCGCCCGGGTGCGAAGGCGGACAAAATAAAAAAGCCGCCACGACCCACGGCGGAAATATAAAAGCGGGAACCCCCGGAATTGCCGTCTTGCCGAGTTGGTTACGCTGCCTCCCAAGTAAGAGGTGGGTGCTTCCGCCGCGGCTTCTGTCTTCCGCAATCTTGGCGGCCTGACATCCGTCGCAACCGGGTCGAGCTCCCGTAATATTATCATTAAGGCGGGGAACCGGTAGGGCAGTCTCGAACATTCCAGAGGTTCTGCCTTATTTTTTCCCATAAATGCGATTTTTTTTCAACCATAAAATTTTGTTTTTGCAATCCTCGCGCCGCCGGCTAAAAAAGCGCATTATGAAAAAATTTAAGCAGACGCTGGAAAAATTTGACGGTTGGATTGCCCTCATACTATGGCTGCCCACATTGTTTATAGGCCGCAGCATATTCTATTTGGCCGTTGACATGGTTTGCGACACGCAGCGTTTTTTTGAGTTCAATTCCAACGACATTAACCTCCTTACGGAAGGAGTTTTTTACGTATCTATAATTTACGCTGTATATTTTGCATGCACTTTCGCCTACGCGCTATTCATAAGATGCCTGTCTGCGCGCAAGACACGTTTTGGAAGGTTTGCCTATTCTGTTCCGCTCATGCTCTTTTTTGCGGCGGAAGCGATTGTCTGCCTATCGGCGATTTTCACGACTCTTAACGGCGCACAAGTTCTCGGCTGGGGGATTGGCTTTATTGCCGTCACTTGCGCGCTAATGTTTGCGCTGCTGTCTGGAATGTGGCTTTTTAGGGTTTACGTCAATCCAGCCAATCCCGCTTTAACTGTTGTTCTCGGATATATATGTTCGGTCGGTACAATTTTATCCTACATTGCGGCGGCTTATATTGAGGGACTTTGGGCGCATATCTATCTCATTTCAGTCTCCATTGTAGGCGCGGCTTTCGCGCTCGACATCACTTTTAAAGGGATTGCCTATAAAATAATAGAGAAAATTACAGATAAAATCCTAAAAAAGATATTTTCAAAACTCTCCAAAAATTCCGAGTAGCTTGGCGACTATTGCGCGCATTTCAAACACTGCTTGCGGACTATAAAAATCCCGAAAATTCTTTTGCCTCCCGTTTTCAATATACGCTAAACACCTCACAAAACTGCATGGCAAAAATATTGCGGCTTGCGGGCAAATATCTGCAAAAAAACCCTAAAAAACTACCTTGCGAAATAGAGCTTGTGGAGCTGCCAGCCGGCCCTCCACAGTCCGCCTTTTGAAACTGCGAAATCCCATATTTTTTTTAGTAGCGCCCCATCTCCCGCCTTTGACCACTCCGGATGGAGCCAAAACGCCTTTGCATTTGCTGCGGCAGATGCGTATTTTTCGCACTTCGACAAATCGGAAGGCTCGGAAATTATAAATTTCAATTCGTCCGCCCTCGCGAGAAAAGTAGCGAGAGGCTCGCAAAAAAATTTAGGGCTTGCCGTCACCCACGAAAATTTTGCGTCAGGATCTTCCATTATCGGCAGAGTCGCGGAAGTTTCAAGGTGGGCTGCTATCGAGCGCGCGGAAAGTTCGCGGAGCAACGGGCGCAAATCGTAAAGGCAGGGCTCCCCGCCTGTAATCACCGCTATCTCCGCCTTTGATTCGGCAGCGGCGGCGGCCAAACCTTCGGCGGTAAGATTTTCCGAAGGCTGGCCTTCCCAAGCGCTTTTGCTGTCGCACCATTGGCAACGCACATTGCACCCGAAAAGCCTTATAAAATACGCGCGCCGCCCCGCATGCAGCCCTTCGCCCTGCAAAGATAAAAACCTCTCGGCAACAGCAAAACCGCCCATACCCTAACTACGCCTCAGCGCGAAAACTTCGCGGTATTTTTCTTGTCCTCGCTAATCTCGACGCTTACGACAAACGCCCTCGATTGTGTATTTTGCCTGACAAGCCCGTCAAAGACGCCAAACAGCTCCCGCGCAAGCCCCTCGCAAGAACATTCGTCGCAAAAAAACACCTTCCACGCTTCCGGCGCCGCCGACACAAGCCTTTCGGCAAGCGGGTCTTTTTTGGAGAACGCGCACGCATGGTCGAGGTTTTCCTCTATCCATTTTTTTAAAAATTTTAACTTTCCAAAATCAACGACAAACCCGTTTTCATCCGTGCGCTCGCAGCCGAATGTCACGCGTATGTCCCAGTTGTGCCCGTGCACAAACGAGCAATGGCCGTCGTGCAAATGCTGGCGGTGGGCAAAAGGTATGTCAAAGTATGTCTTTGTGCAGGTAAGCATTTTATTTTGATATCTCGGAAAAAAATTCTTCGTAATAAAGCACGCCCTTTTTTATTGTGGACAGGCTGAAGCCCTCGTTAGGCGCATGCAGATTGTCGGAGGGCGAGAATAGCCCGACCATTATGCAGTCGAGCCCCGTGCACTGCTTTATTGTCGAAATGAGCGGTATGCTCGCCCCTTCCCTCAAATAAAGCGGCGCCTCCCCGAAACATTTTTCGGCGCATTTGTCAACTGCGGCAAAAGCCTTTGAAAGCCTAATCTGGCGCGGACTCGACGCCACGGAAACCTCCGCTTTTGGATCTACAAAATACGCGTTTCCGGACGAGTCGTTGTCTATGAACGACAGTTTTATTCCCTTCGGACACCTGTCGAGCATTGCGTTTTTCACCGATGCCAAAGCCCTCTCGGTATCCTGCCCCGGAACTGTCCTGCAAGAAATTTTGCAAAAACATTCCGACGGAATTATCGACTTTGCCCCCTCGCCCTGATAGCCGCCTCCGACCCCGGAAAATTCGAGGGTTGGCAAAACGCGCATAGCCTCCGCAACCGTGTAGCCCTTCTGTTCCATTAGGCTGTCCACGCCAAGCTGCGATTTAAGCGCATCCACGGTAAAAGGATATTTTGCGATTTGCGATTTTTCCCAGTCGGAAAGTTTTGGCAAATTTTCATAGAATTCGGGAACGTTTACAAATCCGTCGGGGGTGTGTAAAGAAGCGCAAACTTCAAACATTGCGCGAAGCGGGTTGTAAACGGCTCCCCCGAACATTCCAGAATGGACGTCGGTATCGGGCCCCTTAAACACGGCCTCGAATCCGCCCATTCCGCGCAGGCCGATTGTCACTGCCGTTTGGGTTTCGGATACGCTCGAAGTGTCGCTTAGCACTATGTAGTCGTAGCCGCTAAAGAGTTCGGGGCTCTCGCGCACCAGGCGCGAAATGCCGCCGCTGCCGATTTCCTCCTCGCCTTCGATTGCGATTCCAAAATCTATGTCAGCGTCGGGCTTCGACGAGAGAAAATTCACGAGCCCCGCCAAGAGGCATGTAAACGGCCCTTTATTGTCGGCCGTCCCGCGGCCCCATATTTTCCCGTCCATTACGGTCGGCTCAAACGGAGGCGTTCTCCATTTGTCGAGCGGCTCTGCGGGTTGGACGTCGTAGTGTCCATAGCACATCACGCGCGCCTTCGGATTTTTTGAGGCGCAATTTTTACGCGCAAAAACGACCGGATTTCCGCCGGTTTCCAACAGGCGCGAATCGAATCCCAATCCGCGCAGGGTTGAGTTGAGAAACTCGGCGCAAGCGCGGGTTTCCGATTTCTTTGAGGAGTCTGCCGATACGCTTTTAAAGCGCACGAGCTCCGATATAAAGCCTAACGCATCAAATTTCATTTTATAAAATAGTGGTAAACTACCGCAAAAACGGCAAGCTGCGCCAAACAGAACGCCGCCCATACACGCGCGGATTTTTTCCAGTCCAAGCCGAATGCCAAACGGTTTATAAAGAGGGGAAGGACTGCAAACGCAGCAATCAAGATTTTTTCGCAAAGAGGCGGGATTGGAAGCCCCCACGGGGCTATCCATATTGCGGAAGCGCAAAAGAGAGAAACCGCGAAAGACTCGCAAAAGCCGAAGCGTTCCGTGGAGAAAACCATCGACGCAAACCACATTGCAAACCCGCCCGCAAAAGCCGCCGCGAGCGCGACAGCCATGTGCGCGCCAAATTTCAATTCGTCGTAGTACGGCAAAAAATCGGTCGCCTGAATATCCATCGCATTTCTACAAACGAGCCCGACGTCGCTCGGCGACGGCGGGCCTGTTGCGGCTTCAAGAATGGAGCCGTTTAACGGCCTTCAAACATATTCATATTCTTGGCAATCGCGTTGAAAATCTGCTGGCTTTTCATGAGATTGCCGCTGCCGTAGTCTATCACGACTTCGACCTCGTTGTTCTGTAATTGCTTCAGCCACACGACGATTTTTATGTCGAGCTCAGCGCGGGCGTATATCAGCCAAGAGTTGTCTCCGGGTATCTGCCCCACCCTGAAATATTTCAGGTCGCGCTCGAGGGCGATGTTTGTGGATTTAAACGCCGAATTTATATTGCCGGCCAATTTACCGGAAAACGATCCAGATATTTCGTCATAAGAGGCCAGCGGGAAGGCGCGGGAATCCACAACCACGTTGGTCGTGCACGCACCCACAAACAGGGCTGTCGCGGAAATTGCCATTAGAAATAATTTTTTCATAATGAAGGAATATCTTATAATTATTTGAATTATGCAATCAAAAAAGGCGCATTTGCATTGTAGCGGGATTTAACCGCCCCCAAGCTAAATTGCAGCTTGCCGCCCCGCAAAAATCGGACATTTTAATATATGCGCGCATTTGCCGCCCCATGCGGATTCCCAATCATAAAAACGGTATCCGCATTGCCGTAAAAAAATCAAAGAACTGCCGATTTTGCCCGCAATAGAATAAAAAAATTCGGGCAACGATTGCGCCGCCCGATAAAAAAACCCGGGCGATTAAATCGCTCGGGCGGATTGCCGCGCTTTGCGTTTTTATTGTACGAATCTGCAAATCCGACACTTTGGCCGCAATAATTAGCCGCTGTTTATATCGGAATGCGCGGCGGAAGGAGAGCGCTATTCGGCGTCTCTTTTCCAAACAATTTTGGCTTCGGCTTTCAAGGCGCTTTCGCGCTGCTTGCGTTTACGGGAGGCCAAAAGCCTCTGCCTTTGTGCATTGGGCTTTTTGCCTGCGCTTTTTTTGCCGGGTTTGCGCTTCGCGCATGAAGACCACTGGATAAGTCCGCTCATTTTTGAATCTTTCTTATTATTGTTAAAAATATAAAATTGTTTAAGCGAAGTAAGCTACCTTTTTTTTTCTCGCGTTCCAGCTTTTTTTTCATTTTTTTACAAAAACCGCAACTTTTAGGAATTATCGGAGTTTAATAAAATAAAAAACCGATATGGCGGTCGCGGCAAAAATAGAGAATATGAACAGCGGGCGGAAAGAGACGGAACGAACTTTTCCCGATCCGGACGCAATTTTAATGACGGAAGTTGCGGGAGGGTCGGAACACGCATTGAGAATGATAATTGAAAAGTGGAAAAATCCGCTCGCAAATTATTTCTACAGGTCTGTGCGCAATGTTCACACGGCGGAAGACATGGCCCAGCAGACTTTCGTAAACTTGTACAAGGCAAGATGCTCCTATACCCCTACAGCAAAATTTTCTACATACCTTTTTCACATTGCAAGGCATGTGCTAATAAACGAGTTTAGGAAATCCGCCCGCCGGCCGTGCGAGCCTACCGACCCGTCTGAAATCAAGGCCGCCGCTCCAAACGGAAGGAGCGACCTTGAGACCTCCGAGCTCGAAGAAATCTTTTACACAACACTCGAACAACTGCCCGAAAATCAGAGGACCGCAATATTGCTATATAAACAACAGGAGCTGACTTACGAGGAAATCGCAGCCTCGATGGAGGCGAGCGTTTCCGCCGTAAAAACATGGATATTCAGGGCAAGAACAGCGTTGAAGGAGGCGTTGAAAAATGTCTGACAATACAAAAGTAAACAACAGCCACTTTGGCAAAAATAGTCCGGCCACCCCAGCCCCCAAAGGCTTAAAAAACGCGGACGACGTTTTTGATACTCTCATAACCGCAAGCCCCATACGTTGCGGCGACAACTTTGCAGACATTGTTCTTTCCGCCGTCAAAAAGCCTTCCCAAGAGGATGAACTCGCCGACAGCCTTTTAAAGTCGCAGCCTATACGACTCGGAAGATCCTTCGACAATCGCTGTCTAACCCTTTGCCTAAACGCCGGGAAACCTTTTCTCGACAGATTCTCACTCGCATTTTCTTCGGCCGCAGCATGCGCACTGATTGCTGTTACATCTTTCACAGGCATTTTGAAGGAAAAGAACCTTGCCTACACTGAATTGAGCGAAGACTACGCAAAACTTTCCCAAATGTCGCAAGAGGTATCCGACCTATCCGTATTTCTCGTTCAAGAAGTATTCTTCGACGCGCTTCAAGCTCCGAGGCGCTAACTCACGGCAGTTAATCAAAACCTACAAAATACCAAAAAATTTCCCAGACAATCTTCAAGTTCCGATTATCTAACGGTTTTGCAAGTGGCAAAAGCCGCGCATAAAAAATACGCTCGCGCAATTTTCTTTCGGAGGCGCTTTATTTTTGCAGAATAAATCACAACATATCCCAGCGCCGTTTTTTTATTTTTAACGCGGATATTTTATTGTGGAACAAATCAATCTAAAAAAAACACTTTGAAGTAGGGGAAGCCTAACCCCCATAAAAAATACCGCGCACCTAAACCGCCGCAAAGCCACAAATCCCGCGCGGCAAAAAAAAGCGCCGACTGCATGCCTGGCGCCAGAGCAAACAAGCTTAATTAGAACTTATTCGCATAACTCGAAAGATTTATTAGTCAGTCTGTCGGAGTCCGCCTCAAATAAGGTTAATTACGGCTTATTCGCATAAACAAATTCGTAATAAGATTTATTTTTCAGCTTGGAAGCCGCTGCCTCGTCGAGAAAAACTTTGACATTGGGGTGGAGTTGCAGGGCGCTTGCGGGGACCGACGCCGTTATCGGGCCTTCAGCCATATTCGCGACAGCTTCCGCCTTGCCCTCTCCGAACGCCAGCAAAACTATCTCGCGGGAATCCAATATTGTGCCGATTCCCATTGTTATGGCGTGCAGGGGGACTTTTGATATGTCTCCGCCAAAGAAGCGCGCATTGTCGGAGCGCGTTTTTTCAGTGAGCGTCTTAACGCGCGTGCGTGAGCCGAGCGACGATGAGGGCTCGTTAAAGCCGATGTGCCCGTCGGTTCCTATGCCGAGAATCTGCAAGTCTATGCCGCCGCACAGGCGGATTTTATTTTCGTACTGCACGCAATACGCCCTGACATTCGGTGCGCAGCCGTTCGGGATATGGGTGTTGGATTTGTCTATATCTATTTTTGAAAACAGATTTTCATCCATGAAATATCGGTAGGAATTTGAGTCTGTCGGCGGCATTCCCACGTATTCGTCGAGATTGAACGTGGAGACTTTTTTAAAAGAAAGCTCTCCGTTTTTGCACATTTCTACGAGCTTGCAGTACAGCTCCAAAACCGTGCCGCCCGTCGCGAGCCCGAGGACGCTCGCCCTCTTGTCTCGAAGTTGTTTTTTTACGACTTCTGCAGCTCTTGCCGACGCTTCTTTTGAATCTTTGGATATTACAATTTCCATAGTTATTTAGCAAATAAAGTTGATGAGTTGGTTTCCTTTGGAAGGAAGCGGCCCTTGAAGGCGTCGCGCCAGCCCCGCGGAGTTTTTATTTTTGCACGCAGCAATACGGCGAAAGCAAAATTCGGAGCGGCATTGCCCTGCCCGCCGACAATTTCGCCACCGCGGCGCACGTTGTCTGACATCCACGATGGTATCCTTATGTGGTACGGATTGCGCTCGACCTCCTTGGTATGGCATGAAGTCGCCTCCATCTGAAACCCCAGAATGTCCTCCGGAATTTCAACCATTAGGTTCGGAGATTTCATAGCCCCCCAATATTCGGTTTCGAACACCATTCCGCCGTACGAATCCCCGAGGATTTCAAGGGCGTCCGACAGCAGCAGCGACACTCCGCAATGGGTCTTGTTCCAGTCGTTTTTGTGCGGGAAAAATATTGCCGCCGGATTTTCGGAGGAAATTATTTCGGCAATTTCTTCAGCGGCCGCGCGCCACGCTGGCGTTCCACGCGACTTGGGGTTTATGTTGTCGAAGCCCTCGCCGTCTGCGCATATTTTCAAATCCCAAGAGAGCCTCTTGCAGCATTCGGCAAGCTCTGCGCGCCTTCCGGGCCTGCGGGCCTTGTTTGAGCCGAGCGTCACGGCAACGTCGGTGACTTTAAAACCGCATTCCCTCATCATGCGCATAGCCAAGCCGCCGGACATCGACTCGTCGTCGGGGTGCGGCGCAAATATCAAAACCCTCTTTTGCGATTTAAGGTACCTGGGAGCGCATGTTTGCGCAAAATCGGCAGAATCCGCCTTAAATGTTTCTCCGAAGGCTTTCCCCACTTCGCACGGCGCCCCAAGCGGGATTTCCGCCGCCCGCGACAACAGTTGTTTTAGTTCTTCCGCGTATTCCAGATAATTTTTCATCTATGCGCGACTATTAGATATGCGTCAAATTGATTCAATCCATTTTATGCGCAGCCGCACAAAATCTGGTATATATTTCATTAAAATTCAAATATCGGTCAAAATAATAAAACTACTTTCCGAAGCTTAGCGCCGTTATGAGCGCCTGTCCCACATATATTGGGTTATGCCCATCTTTTCGAGTGACGACTTTAAGTCTTCGTCCTTATCGCTTATAACCAAAAGCTTGTCGCCCGCGGCGAGCTTTGTGCCGCCCTTTGGAATAAAAAACGACGTTCCGCGCCTGACCATCATCACGAGAGTGTGCTCCGGCAACTTAAAGCTCGCCAGCGTATCCCCTCCTGCGAGTATCTCGGGGGTCACCTCTATCTCAACCATCGCCGACTTTATCTCCTCGGGGAGCTCCACGCCGAAAGCTGTTGCGTCCTCAGGCGTCTTATCGTCAACGCCCAAAAGCCGCGCCATCGTGGTGACTGTCATTCCCTGCACTACGAGCGAAAGTATCGTTATAAAAAACACTATGTTAAACATCGTATGCGCCTGCGAGACCTCGTAAGTTAAAAGGTAGGTAGCAAACACTATCGGCACCGCGCCGCGCAAGCCAACCCACGAAACGTAATTGACCGCGCTCCGCGAAAATTTGCGAAACGGCGCAAGGCAGAGGTGTGTTGCTGTGTTCAATAACAGATTCAGGATTCACGTCTATA
>ENA-OROD01000528-OROD01000528.1-human-gut-metagenome-genome-assembly--contig:-NODE-528-length-36658-cov-7.379286_pt1 | contig 36658 bp, 37 predicted proteins | sample MGYA00242123_ERZ509038 | MGnify/ENA primary metagenome ERZ509038 (study PRJEB26280, sample SAMEA2338719) | human gut metagenome | biome: human gut; feature: human-associated habitat; material: faeces... | reverse complement strand
TCGCGCCGCCGGTCCCTTGCCTATGATGATATCGAGCGCGAAATCCTCCATCGCCGGATAGAGTATCTCCTCTATATTGCGCGAAAGACGGTGAATTTCATCTATGAAAAGAACATCATTTTCGCCGAGATTTGTAAGCAGTGCCGCAAGGTCGCCCTGCTTCTCTATCGCAGGTCCCGAGGTTATCTTGATATTTACGCCCAGCTCCGCCGCGATTATCGCGGAGAGCGTCGTTTTGCCGAGTCGGGGAGGACCGTAGAGGAGCACATGGTCGAGCGAATCACCGCGCCTTTTGCAAGCCTCTATATATATGCGCAGGCTCTCCTTCGCCTTTTCCTGACCGATATATTCATCGAGCGTTTTCGGGCGCAGACCGCCCTCTATATCGGCATCCTCCTCGCTGTTGTATGCGGCGCTCGCCATTCTCTCGGGAATTATGGAATCTTCGTTTTCTATATTGAATTTGTTTATCATGTCACACTACCCCACAGATTATAAATTCGTGCCCATTTTGCGCAGAGACGCCGTGAGCAGACTCTCGAGTGAAGCCGTCGGATCCAGCCCGCGGACAGCTTCCTCTGCCTCACGCATGGAATATCCGAGCCCCATCAGCGCACGCACAGCCTCCGCGCGGTTGCCGACAGTCTCCTTCTCGGGGATGTATTCATATGAACCGGTGTCATCCGCGGGTGCGCCGAGCCGGACGGCAATTTTATCCTTGAGCTCAAGCACTATACGTGCCGCCGTTTTCGCACCGATACCGGATGCCTTTGAAATACGCTTCGTATCGCCCGCACTGACTGCCGAAATAAGCCCGCTCACGGTAAAGAGCGAAAGCACGGCTATCGCCGCTTTCGGACCCACGCCCGAGACGGTTATCAGCATTTTGAAAGCCTCGAGCTCCTCCATCGTGTAAAATCCGATAAGCTCGAGCGCGTCCTCGCGCACGCAGAGATATGTATAGAGACAGACCTCATCGCCCGCCGAAGCAAGCTTTGCCACGGTGTTTGCCGAAACGGTGAATTTATATCCTATGCCGCCGCATTCGATAACGGCGCCGTTCGGCTCCGTTCCGATGAGCTCGCCCTTTATGTACTGAAACATTTTCCTGTCCTCACAAAATATATTTTAAATAAGTCGCGTTTTCTTTCCGTTGTAGAAAGCCTGTATGCGCGATGTGCCGCAGTGCGCATGGCAAACGGCAAGCGCGAGCGCGTCGGCGGTGTCGTCGAGCTTTATTTTGCCCAGCCCGAGAATACTCGCCGTCATCGCCATGACCTGCTGCTTCTCCGCCCTGCCGTAGCCGACGACCGACTGCTTCACCTGAAGCGGAGTGTATTCGCTTATCGCCACATTGCGTTTGCGTGCAGCGAGCAGTATCACACCGCGCGCCTCGGCGACGGCTATCGCCGTTTTCTGATTGGTATTGAAAAAGAGCTCCTCTATCGCCATTTCGTCAGGCTTGTATGCGTCTATCAGTTCAAGCATATCGTTATATACAGTCTCTATGCGAGCCTCGACATCCTGCCCCGCAGGCGTGCGTATCGCACCCATGCCGAGCGTCCGGAAGTGCCTCCCGTCATATTCTATAACTCCATAGCCGACTATGGCAATACCGGGGTCTATCCCGAGAATAATCATCAGTTGCTTGCCCCCTCGATCTGTGTATAGAGCGCTATCGGCAGAATCTGCGGATATTCCATCTGCAGGCAGAAGATAAAGCCCGCCGCATCCTCGCCCTCAAGCGAGAAGCACACCGCAAAGGAAGAGCCGGTGCCGCCGTGCCCGTCGGTTATACTGTCTATCGTGTCCACCGTTACGCCGAAGAAGCGCGCCATTTCGCATATACCTCCGATATCTGCGGGATCGTCGAAAGAAATGCGGCATTCCAGCTTCAGCGTGCCGCGTGCGCTCATCACACCGTTTCTCGCGTAAACAAGCGCGTAACGCGTCGTGTCTCCGTTCTGATTATCTATATCACAGCACAGGAGCACACCGAGCTCATGCTTATCAAGCATCTTGTAAAAAGCGGAGAGCCTGCCGTCCACAGAATTTCGCAGGGGAAGAATGCCGTATGCACAGTCGCCGTCGGCAACGGATTCGCAGGCAAGCGCAAAGCTGTCACGATATGCCGTCATCGCACCGAAAACATATCTTGCAAAGCATTCAAAAGCTTTGCCCGACTGGATATTGCGCACAAAGGCTATCTTCCTGTCCTTTGGCGATAGGTCGGGGCAATCACCGAAAAGAACCTGTCCGAGATTTTTTTGCGTGTATTTCACGCCCGTCATCTCTATCATCTTCTTGCAAATGAAGTACCTGTCCGAGCGGAGAAAAAAGTCGCCGCGAAAATCCGTATCATGTCGGTTTATCTCGTCCGCGTCCGTCTCGCCGGAAAGCGGCAGCCCGAGCGTATCGAGATATGCACGGCGAACGGCATCCTCGGAGCATGAGAGGAAGAGATCTCCCTCCGCCGCATCGCAAAGCTTCGGGTAAAGCGCATTTGCAAGATCGCAAAGATAAGCAAAGCGCTTCTCTGTTTCATGCGAAATGCCGAGCAGATTATCCCTCATGTTTTCGTTTACGATATCGTCCTCTCCCGCGCTTGCCGCCACGGTATCAAACATTGATTTTTCCATGGTAGACCGCCTTTCCTTATTTTGCAGATAATACCTCAGTATAATTTATTATATAATATCATATACAAAGCCATTTTGCAAGTCGGGCTTTGAAATTTTTTGTGAATATTCTTTACTTTTCCGTGTTTTTGTTGTAATATATTTCAGAGAGAAGAAAAACCTCGGGAAAAGGAGGCATAATCCCATGGAAAAAGGCACAGAAAACATATTCCGCTCAAAAATAATGCTTGCACCGATGGCAGGCGTGGGCGATTATGCCTTCCGCATGATATGCAAGAAGCACAGAGCCGACTACATGACCTCCGAAATGATTTCCGCCAAGGCGATATGCTACGGAGACAAAAAAACGCCCCTGCTTGCAAAAATGACGAGGGACGAGCTTCCCATGGCACTTCAGCTTTTCGGAAGCGAGCCGTACTACATCGCAAAAGCGGCATATATCCTGCTCGAAAAAGCTGCCGCAGAAGGAATTATGCCCGCGGCGATAGATATAAACATGGGTTGCCCCGTGAATAAAATAGTCTCAAACGGCGAAGGCAGCGCGCTGATGAAAACACCGGAGCGCATCGGCGAAATAGTGCGCGAGACGGTGAAAAGCTCATGCGTCCCCGTAACGGTGAAGATACGCCTCGGATGGGATAAAAGCAGTATCAACGCCCCGGAAGTGGCGAAAATCGCCGAGCAGAACGGCGTCGCCGCCATATGCGTTCACGCGAGAACGCGCAGTATGATGTATACGCCGGGCATCATGCCCGAATATATAGCCGAGGTAAAGCGCGCAGTCTCGGTTCCCGTAATCGGAAACGGCGACATCTTCTGCTTTGAGGATGCCCGCCGCATGATGAGCGAAACTGGATGCGACAGCATAGCGGTAGCACGCGGTGCGCTCGGAAATCCGTTTATTTTCGAGGAGATAAAGGCGGGCATGGCAGGCACGCCCTACACGCTGCCGACGCCTCGTGAAAAGATAGCGGCGGCGCTTGAGCAGCTTGAATGTGCCTGCGCCGACAAAGGGGAGCGGGTAGGCGTCGCCGAGAGCAGAAAGCATATTTCATACTATACAAAAGGAATGCGCGGCTCCTCGGAAATACGCGGCAGGCTGAACGGCATCGAATCGCTTTCCGAGCTTCGCGAGACATTGCTCAGCCTTGCCGAAAGCTGTGAAAAATTTGAAAATTCATAAAGGAGCGCAGGCATGAAAATAAAAAGAATCGCTTTTCTCGGCGACAGCATTACAGAGGGCTGTTTTGCCTTCTATCCGACCTCATACGGACTCGATACATACAGACAACCCGAGGACTGCTACGTGACAAAGGTGGCAAAGGCGCTGAAGGCAAAATACGGCGACGACGCTCCCGAGGTCATAAATGCGGGCGTGAGCGGAAATAAGGCAAATAACGGGCTCGACCGCCTGCAAAAGGATGTTCTCGACAAAAAGCCCGATATCGTTTTCGTCTGCTTCGGACTCAACGATTCACCATGGAGCCTGATAAGCTTCAGAAATTCCATGTCGCAGATTTTCGATAAGCTCATCGAAAACGGCATCACCCCGATACTTCTCACGCCGAATATGAAATGCACATATGTCAGCGATAAGGCGATAGAATGCTCGCTCGTCGCCGCGAGAAAAAGCGCCGAGATACAGAACAGCGGCAGAATGGACGAAACCGTCGAGATTTCACGCGAGGTGGCAAGAGAGCGCGGCGCGGAAATATGCGACATATATGCAGAATGGAAAAAGCTCTCCGAGAGCGGCACAGATATCACCGAACTGCTCTCGAACTACATAAATCACCCGACCCCCGAGATGCACGATTTTATAGCCGAAAGAGTGCTGAAAGTGCTCGAAAAGCATCTCTCATGAGCGACTTGTTTCACTGTTTTCGTTATCATATTTCACTTTGATACTGTTTTTAGGTCAAAACAAGACCGAGCCGCATGGCTCGGTCTTGTTTTTGAACATTCACTTTTTATGCAGATTTTGTTTCCCGTTTTTCTCTCTTTCGGAACGCCTTTCGGCGGCATCGCAGAGAAAAGCCGTAAGCACGGAGATAAAAAGGCAAAGCACCGTATTTTCAAGTGAAAGCGATATCTCGTCCAGACGGCAAAGACGCTCGTATTCCCCGAGGGAGAAGAAAAGAAACAGAGCATACGCAAGCTGCAAAATCACGAGCGGTGCAGTAGAAATAAGAAAAAATGACCCGTTCCTTCCGAGGCTTTTCCGCCCTGCTCTTTTAAGCAGTAAAAATATCTTTTTCAAAAAAAATCAGCCCTCCGTAAATCGGATTTTTCTATATTATACATTGAAATTTTCCGTTTGTCATCACAAAATTTCAGGTTTTTCCGTATGATTTTTCCGCAGTGTCCGCTATAACCCGCTTTTGCATATATATTCATATTAAGTGCAATTTTGCATATATATGATATTTTCGCCAAAAATCGGTAAATCAGTGCTGATTTTTGCCTTATACGGCAGTATAGCCCCAATGAGTGTTGTTTTTTGTCGAAAACTGTCGTCAATTTACTCTTTACAAATCAAATCGCAGAAAATAAAATCATTTTATGCGATAAATTTTTCGGGCTTTGGAGGAACTTTTTTATGAATTATTGTCAATCGGACTCATGCGTCATTTTCAGAAGAGTTTACAGGCTTAACAATGTAAGAAACGAGATAACCATCTCGTGGTCTGGCGGGTTTGCCACACTATGTCTGCACACGCGTATACGCGCAAAAAGAGAAACAAGATCGGTTCGCCGACTCACTACAAAGCGTGAATTTGCGCTGTATATCGCGCGCAAAATATGCAGATTGCATGTAAGCTCGCTTCATTTTTATGATATCATAAGCGATAATCTCGATGAATTTGCCGCAAGCTACGAGCTTGCCGCCGCCGGATGCTGATTTTTGCGATATTTTCGGTAAATCTATTTACTTTTTCGGGATAATATGATATAATATAATATATTTAAAATATTTAATATCCCGGAATCAACTTTCCGCAGGAGAAAGGAATATAAGCCGTGAAATGCCCGGTTTGTTCATATACGGAAAGCAAGGTCATCGATTCGCGTCCCGCCGAGGATAACAGAAGCATCCGCCGCCGCCGCGAGTGCCTTGCCTGCCAAAACAGATTTACAACATACGAAACCATAGAAACGCCGCCTCTGCTTGTTGTCAAAAAGGATTCGACACGCGAGTATTTTGACAGGTCAAAGCTGCTCTCCGGCATTATCAAGTCATGCCAGAAGCGCCCTATAACTCTTATGCAGATGGAGCAGATAGTAAATGAAATAGAGGCGGAGCTTCGCAATTCCCTTTCAAACGAAATATCATCTCAGCATATAGGCGTGCTCGTCATGGACAAGCTGAAGGCTCTCGACGATGTCGCCTATGTCCGCTTTGCCTCGGTATACAGGGATTTCAAGGATCTCGATACCTTCATGCATGAGCTGGAGGAGCTGCGCAAGCAAAAATGCTCGACGAAAGCCGGCGAGGGAGACAATACCTGAGCCATGGCATAACATCAATGCAACATTTTATCCGAAAGGGTTTCACATATGATAACAATAAAAGAAGTAACCTACAAAAATTACGGCAAGTGCCTCTCGCTCTCAAACGATTCCATGGAGCTCTATGTCACGATAAATGTCGGACCCAGAATCGTAAAGTGCAATCTCCGCGGCAAGGAAAACCTCATGTTTGAGGATATCGACAGAGCCATGAGCGAAGATGTCTCCTCCGTATACGGAGAGGGTAAAAGCTGGTATATCTACGGCGGTCACAGACTGTGGCTCAGTCCCGAGAGCCTGCCCGAGACCTACTATCCGGATAACGACCGCGTCGTTTATTCCACCTGCTCCACGGGCGCGGAATTCATTCCTCCCGTTCAGGCTGTGCGCGAGTTGCAGTTTTCCGTTTCGGTAGAGCTTCACGAAACGGAGCCGCGTGCCGTTATACACCATAAAATAACAAACATGGGCGAAAAGCCCGTGACAGGCGCGGCTTGGTCACTCTCGGTAATGGACAAGGGCGGTATGATAGTCATTCCGCAGCCGCAGGAGGATACAGGACTGCTCGCAAACAGAGTCCTCGCTCTCTGGCCGTACACCGATATGACAGACAGCCGTATCTTCTTCGGAAATAAGTATATCGCCCTCCGTCAGAATCCCGATATAGATAAAAAAATCAAAATAGGCATCAACAATACTGCCGGCAAAATAGCTTATATCAACCACGGTCAGGCGATGGTCAAGAGTTTTGAACCGGATTTTGAAAACGGCACATATCCCGATTTCGGTGTTTCCTGCGAAGCCTTTGCAAACAGGTATTTCACCGAATCCGAAACACTCTCGCCGCTCAAGACTATAGCGCATAATGAAAGCATAGAACATACCGAGGTTTGGACGCTCTTTGACGGCGTGGAAATTCCCGAATCGAAGAACGATACTCTCGAGGCTCTCGGAAACATAGTATTCTGACAGAGCAACGGAGGATAGTACGACGGAGGTGATTCAATGACAATAGGCAGAAAGGCAATGACAGGTAAAAAGGCAAGATTTGTACTTTTCCTGCTCGGCAGAGCCTTCATTTCGATACTGCTGGTAATACTTCAGATAGCATTTTTCATTGCCGCGGGAAATTTTATCACTTCATCAAAATCCATCCTTCAGCCCTTTTTGCTTCTCGCGATATATACCGTCGAGGTGATAGCACTTGTCAAAATAATCAACCGCGACTGGAAGCCGGAATTCAAGCTCGCATGGGCTATTCCGATATGTTCCATACCGGTTTTCGGCATACTTTTTTATATTTTTCTGCGCTACGATGCAACATCGGTCAGTATGAAACGAAAGCTGAAGCGCTCCCTTGCAAAGGAATATTACGACAAGGAAAAATATGCACGCGGTAAGAGCGGACTCATTTATTACCTCTGCAAATGCGGTTTTCCCGCATTTGCAGATGCGGATGTCACATATTTTCCATCGGGTGAAGATAAATTTACCTGCCTTCTTGAAGAGCTGAAAAAGGCAGATAAATTCATTTTCATAGAGTATTTCATCATGTCCCCCGGGCTTATGCTCTCCTCCATACTCGAAATTCTTTTTGCCAAGGCAAAAGAGGGCGTGGAGATACGCATAATGTATGACGGGACGACAGACGCCGTCCGTCTGCCCTTTGATTTCAAGGAATATCTCGCTGAAAACGGCGTGAAATGCGCTGTTTTCTCCCCGATAAAACCGCTTATCTCCTCACAGCTCAATTATCGCGATCACAGAAAGATAGTCGTCATAGACGGCAAGGTCGCCTTCACCGGAGGCGTAAACATCGCCGATGAATACATAAACGAGACGCATCCGTACGGTCACTGGAAGGATGCCGCCGTAAAGGTTACAGGCAGCTGTGTCAAGAGCTTCACCGAGATGTTTCTGAAAATGTGGAACTTCTCGTGCAGGCGTGAAGATGCCGACGGCGATACGGAAAAGTATTTCCCGGCTCTTCCCTACGATGCGTCGGGAGAGAGCTACTGCGTTCCCTTCTCCGATGACCCGATAAATGAAGAGGATATCGCCGAGAGCGTTTTTCTCGATATTCTCAATCGCTCGCGTGAATATGTCTATATCATGACGCCGTATTTCATAGTCAACTCGTCCGTCATTGATGCGATAAAATATGCGGCGAAGCGCGGCGTGGATGTCCGCATAATACTGCCGCATATTCCCGATAAAAAATATGCGCTCAATATTGCGCGTACTTATTACAAGACGCTCATTCCGATAGGTGTGAAAATATATGAATACACCCCCGGATTTATCCACTCAAAGGTACTCGCGGCAGACGACGCAAAAGCTGTTGTCGGCACGATAAATATGGATTTCCGCAGTATGTATCTCAATTACGAATGCGCGCTTTATATCAGAAATAATCCCGTGATAGCGGATATCAAGGCGGATTTTGACAGTACATTTGAAAAGTGCGAGCTAATCGGCATAAATAAAAAATACAATATATTCTCCCGTATAGAGGGCGTCCTGCTTAAGCTTTTCGCCCCGCTTATGTAATCATATGAAGAATAAAAATATCAAAAAACTCACCTTTTCCGGCATTTCGCTCGCCCTTTGCATATTGCTCCCGTTTCTCACGGGAAACGATATCGCGCTCGGAAATGCACTTTGCCTCATGCATATTCCCGTGCTTCTCTGCGGTTTTTCCTGCGGCGGCGCATGGGGTGCGGCTGTAGGTTTTACGGCGCCGATTTTGCGTTCGATTATCGTGTCGCGCCCGCCGCTCTTCCCTACGGCTTTTGCCATGGCATTTGAACTTTGCGTTTACGGGCTTGTCGTCGGGCTGCTCTATCGCCGCCTGCCGAAAAAGCCTGTTTATATCTATATTTCGCTCATTTGCGCCATGCTTTCCGGCAGGATAGTCTGGGGCGCCGTGAAATACATCATCATGGGCTTCGGCGGCGATGCTTTTTCGCTTTCGATATTTGCAAATGCCGTCTTCGTCAAATCCGTGCTCGGCATAGTTTTGCAGATAGCGCTCATACCGCCGCTTGTGCTTGCACTGAAGCGCGCGGGGCTTGTCGAGCCGTGAGCGCGGCAGGCATCACCTCAGTAAATCATCACCGAACTTCATTAAAGGAGGACAATATATGAACACACTACCGACTCAGGACAAATCCGAGCGCGCCGGGCGCGTTATTCTCGGGCTTCTCGGTGCATTTCTCTTTTCCCTTGCGGGTGGACTCTGCTGGTTTACGCTGTACCGCCTGAATCTCATATCTGCCATCAGCGGCATAGTTGGCGTTGTCTGCGCGATAAAGGGCTATTCCCTTTTTGCAAAAAAAGAAAGCGTCGGCGGCGTTATCGCGGCATCTCTCATCGCTTTGGCAGTGCTTGTCGGCGCATGGTTTATCTGCTTTTCCTATGATGTATATGAAGCATATCAGGATTGGTATGCGGCTGGCGATATCGGCTACACGCTGTCGTTTTCCGAGTCGATAGAAGCCACAGCGAAATATTATATCCATGAGCCAGAGGTGGCAAAAGTTTACTTCAGAGATTTGATAGTCGGCATGGTCTTTGCGCTTCTCGGCGCATCATACAGCATTGCCACCGCGATAAGAAAAATAAAAATGCAAAAACTTGCCGCAAACATTAAGCCTGATGAAGAATCTGCCGAGGGCGAGGACGGAGTGGAGCCCGATGACTTTGCTTTGTATAAAAGAAAGTTGCGTCGCCTTTTCGGCAATGAAAATCATTCTGATGAAATCGATGCCGATATCTTCAGCCATATGACTCCCGCCTGCGGATATACAGGCATAAACTATTTTGTCCTGCTGAAGAAAGTGGATTTTGCAAGCGGGCGCATGCTCGCAGACTATACAAAAAGCTGTACCGAATATGCGGCACGCACGGGACTTGCGGTCAGCTGTGCGCCTACGGCAGGCACGCAGACAGGTGCCGTCTGCTTCAATATGATGGTGTGCGATGCCTGCGATATGTCTGCCATTGAATTTGCCCGCTCGAAGCCGAACCGCCTGAAGCACGGCATTTTTGAGATTCCCGTGCTGATTGATATAGTCTCAAAAAGGCTGTATATCTTCGATAAAGGGCGCTTCCTCGGGTTTCCCATGTATCGCGAAATGAAAAATTTTGTGGCTATAAATCTTCTACCCTGAATAAGTCGAAAACGGCTTGCGGAAATCGCAAGCCGTTTTTTATTTATTCTATTCTGAGAAAATCGGAAAATCCCGTTATATCAAAAACTTCCCTTACCTGCTCGCAGACATTGCGAAGGCAAAGCCCCTTTTTCCCCTCGAGTGCCTTCTGCGTTTTCAGAATAACACGAAGCCCTGCGGAGGAAACATATTCGAGCTTTTCCATATCGAGGATAAGCTCATCGATACTGCCGAGAAGAGCCGAAATCTCTTTCTCCAGCTCCGGTGCTGTCACAGTGTCCAGCCTGCCGTCAAGTGCCAGCGTCGTTATGCCGGCATTTTCTTTTTCAATCTTAAGCCCCATATCGCTTATACCTCATTTCATATTTCCGCATTCGCGCTCAGTAAAAGGAATCAGCTTTTCACGCAGAAGTCCGAGCGCACGACTACGCATTGCCTCGCCCCAGCGCTCGCCCTTGAGCATACTCATGCAGGCGCGGAACCACGCGAGCGGATAGAGCCATTTCACATCGGGATTGTTCTTTTCCGCTTCCTCCGCCGTGTCGCAGCCGAAGAAGCCGCGGAAGAATTTTTCATAAATTTCCGTCACCTTCTCCGATGGCATCTTGTAGAAGCTGTTGAATTCACCCTTTTCCGCATTGGCATAAACCATTGAGAAAAGTATGCGCGAGAGGTCAAACATCGGCATGCCGACGGAAAGCTCGCCCATATCTATGAGGCAGCATTCCCCATCCTGAACCATGATATTGTTGATATTCAGGTCGCCGTGAATGCAGGTGTCGCCCTCGGGAACACTGTCAATGAAGCGATAGAGCATCTCGCGCTCCCTGTCCGTTATGCCGGTTACATTCGCGATATCGGCGCGGTTTGCCTCCTTGAAGGAAGGAATTTCGGGGTCGTTTGTATGTATGGAATTTACTTTCTTGCAAATGTCGACATACATTGCCACATATTCGTCAAGCCTGCTGTCATCCATACGGATAAGTTCGCCGAGCGTCTTTGATTTGATGAGCTCGTAGACAACGCCCTTTCTGCCGTTTGCCTCGACAATATCATATGATATCGCCGTGGGAATGCCCATGACAAACGCCTTCTTGGCGAGTGACTTCTCATGCTCGATAAATGCGGGGTCCGCATTTCCGTAATAAAGCTTGATTATCGTCTCGTCATCAATGCGATAGCATTCGCCGCAGGCGCCTCTGCCTATGACCTCACAGCCATCCACGCTTATTTTCCGGCAGGCGGGAGAGATATCCATAATCTCGGCAAAGCCTGTCATCTCAAAAACATCCATCACCTCACTGCTTGCGTTCACTATATGAAAAGGCTTTTTCCCGCAACGTTTTTTCAGGTTCAGAACGACGCGAAGTCCCGCGCTCGATATGTATTCGATATTTGCTATGTCAAGCGTCACTCCGGTTATATCCTCCGGCACGGCTGCAAGCGCATTTCCGAATTCCGCAGCATTTGCCGAATTGACGCTGCCCTCTGCTGTGATATATGCATAACCGTCTTTAATTTCCAGACTCGTTTTAAGCATAATGTTTTCTCCTTATATATTGTCTTTTTCGGATTTGGGAGCCCGTTTCTGTTCGTCCGTGCGCACTTCTGCGGCTTTGCGCTCCGCTTCCTTGCGCTCAGCCTCTTCTTTCTGCTTATGCGTACGAACGGCTCCGTATGCAAATTCCGAGATAAGTCTGCTGGAATTTGCCTTTATCGCGTTCTCCACCGCGATATTCATGAGAGAATTTTCCGCGCTCTCGCCAGCCTCCGCTACGGAAAGCGCATATTGCATCTTTGTAGCAAGCTCATGCTCAAATTTATCGGCAAAGCCGTCCAGCACATCGCTCATCGATTCATTCTGCAAGAGCGAATTTATCATATCCGCTATACTTGAAATACCGACAATGTGCTTCAGCGCACAGATGATAAGTATCCGCGCCATGTGCTCCCTGCCGTAACGCTTTTTTATCGGCGGCGGAACTATTCCGTTTTTGACATAGTTGTTTATCATCGCCTGAGTGAGAAGATTATCGCCCTCTGCCGTTATCGGGCGCAGATATTTTTCCGCTATGGCTATCACCTGATCCATATAAAGGTCGATCTCGGGAAGCTCCTCCCATCTCGGCATATGAAAATCGGCTATTTTTTCACAGTTTTCATAAAATTCGCGTCTCTCCATAAATACCTCCAAGCATTTTGCCGTATAATATTTTATCATACTTTCCCCGCCATTGCAATAACATATTTACAAAATATTAAAATAATTTTTCAAAAACCTATTGACTTATTTTACAAAATCGCGTATAATAGTTTTGAAAACAAGATTAACCATTTTCCTTATCGAAAGGAGCGTTTTTGATGATAATGTCAGACTCACGCAAAAAGTTTAAAATAGAATTTCCGAAAATAGATCTTGCCGGGCTTCGCGACCGCCTTTTCAAAAAAGGTGTGCGCATAGAGGCTTTCGGTGATTCCGTGATGAAGGGAGTAATGCTCGATGAAAACAAGCGTTTTCGCAGCTATGCAAACCGTTTTGATATCATCCGCCGTGATTTCGATATAGAAGTGGTAAACAATGCCCGCCTCGGCTTCACGATAGAACGCGGCTTTACGCAGATAAAAAAGTTTGTTACAAAAGAGGATTGCCCCGAGTTTGTTTTGCTCGAATACGGCGGCAACGACTGCAATTTTAATTGGAAAGAGGTTTCGGAGCATCCCGATGAGGAGCATCTGCCCGTAATCCCGCCGGAGCGCTTTGCCGAGCTTTACCGCGAGGTGGTTAATTATCTGCGCGATTGCGGTGCTACTCCGATAATTATTCTGCCGCCTCCGATAGACGCGGATAAATTTCTCACATGGATTTGCCGCGACGGTCTTTCGCGCGAAAACATACTGAAATGGCTCGGAAATACGAGCATGATTTATCGTTGGCAGGAATACTATGCACAGATATGCGAAAATATCGCCCGCGAATGCGGTGTATATACGCTTGATTTGCGCACGGTTTTTATTACGCGTCATGATTTTGATTCGCTTATCTGCGAGGACGGCATCCATCCGACGGCAAAGGGACACGAGATAATAGACAACAGGCTCCATGAATTGCTGACGGAAATAGCATAGCTTTGTTTCTGCAGGGGGGGGATATACAAAAACCGTCGGGAAGGCTTCGCTTCCCGACGGTTTTTGCTTCAGAAAATTTCCGTGCGCGGAACTACTCCGCCATCTCAAATTTCTTCACATCAAGCTCCTCTCCTCCTGCCGAAAATCTGAGCGGCAGGAGGGTATTTGCATAGATATATACCGTATTGCCGTCGCTTTCGCATTTGTATATCTCGATGCCGCCGGGCTTTTCTTCCGTTATCCGCCATGCCTTTGCAGCATCGAGCGTGAACATTTCATATACTGTGCAAAGCCGTTGCAGCTGTGTTTTTTCAAGCTTTATTCTCGTTTCACCCGAGCATATCCATGCTCCCTCCTCATCAAAAACGAACGCCGCGTCACCGATATATTCCGTTCCCTCCGGTTTTATTATTATATCATCACCGACGCGGGAAATCGTCAGAGCTATCGGCTTCTCGCCCGAAAGCACAGCTTCGCAGGCAAAGTCACCGCCCTGATAAGCAAGAAGCTCACGCATCCCCTGCGGTACATCACATGAGCACAAAAGAAAAGAGCAGAAAACGAAAAGCAGGCAAAATATCTTTTTCATGAAGTCCTCCGACATTTTCAGATTTTGATAAAATATATTCAAAAAAGCATTGAAAAATTACACAAAATAATGTATACTGAATATAATCGGATTTCACAGCCGAAATAAAAATCAAAGAGGTGCTTTTATTGACACTCGTTATTCTGGCGGCAGGAATGGGCAGTCGCTTCGGCGGGCTGAAACAGCTCACTCCGCTGACCAAAGAAGGAGAATTTATCATAGACTTTACCGTATATGACGCCATATGCGCAGGCTTTGATAAAATTGTTTTTATAATAAAAAAGGAAAATCTTGAGCTTTTTGAAGAAACGATCGGGAGCCGTCTCAAAAGAAACGGCGTAAACTATACATATGTATTTCAATCAAATGAGCTTCCCGAGGGCTTCACCGCCCCCGCAGAGAGGACAAAGCCATGGGGTACAGCTCATGCCGTGCTCTGCGCGGCGGGCACCGTAAAGGAGAATTTCGGCGTTGTAAATGCCGATGATTTCTACGGCAGAGATGCTCTTATAAAGCTTCACCGCCACCTTGCCGCAGCGCATGACGGCGCGCGTGCCGACTACTGCATGGTAGGCTATTATCTGAAAAATACGCTGAGCAGAAACGGTACTGTCTCCCGCGGTATATGCTCCGTGGAAAACGGCAAGCTTCTTCATGTAGTGGAAAACAAGAAGCTGGAGCGCCGCCCTGATGGGACGGTCATAAACACCCGTGATGACGGAAGCATCACCGAAATAAGCGAAGATACCGTCGTTTCCATGAACTGCATGGGATTCACTCCGTCATTTTTCGATGGGCTGGAAGATATGTTCATCTCTTCTCTTCGTAAAAACGCCGACAACATGGCAAAATTTGAATTTTTCCTGCCGAGCGCCGTGCAAACGCTCATAGACGAGGAAAAAGCGGATGTCGCTGTCATAAACACAACCTCCGTATGGCACGGAATCACCTACCGCGAGGACAGCGAAGAATTTACCGCCTTTATAGAAAAGGAAAAGGCAGCAGGCGAATATCCGCAAAGACTCTGGAAATAAGCATAAAAAAATTGCCGCAATTGCGGCAATTTTTTATGCTCTTTTTTAATTACATGAAAAGAGTAATCTTCTTGCTGACGGCAACAGTGATGATATCGGCAATCCAGCATACAGCATAGAGGATATGCAGTACCCATGCTATAAATGCGGGCATTGCTACGGCAAACGAGATTATGTTCAGGATAAACGAAATAAAGAGTATCCAGCCCACAACCTTTGAAAGAGTAGATTTGCCGTTTCCTATTCTGATAGCGCCGCCTACAAGTCCGTCAAAGAAAATGACAAGCAGAAGAAGCGCAATCCACGGAAGCCCCGCAAAGAAATCAGCGATTTTTTTCATTTAAATCATCCCCCTTTGAGAAATGCTTTTACATAGGGTATTATATAACTCTTTGTAAAAAATGTCAACAGCTTTCTGCAATAACAAAGCCGTTTGCGCGTGATTTTCCGGCAAAAATTATCCGCCCGAAACCGAGCGGATAATAAAGCATTATTCACCTATACCTGTGCCGGGAAAATTAGCAAGGTATTTTCTCACAAGCGTAAGATCTACAGCATTTACCTTGCCGTCGCCGTTTATATCAGCGGCAAGAGCATTGAATTCGGGAACCTCGATATTTACAATGTGCTTGCGGATAAGTATAAGGTCCTTCACATCAATTATGTCATCGCCATTGACATCGCCGAGCTTAGCCTTGCCGAAGTTACAAACAGTGCACTTGCCTTCGTCATCAAGCGTATGCTCTGCTTCGTCCTGCTTTTCGCCGCATTTCTTGCAGAAATGCCAGTGGGTCTTTTTGTCGTATCTGTAAGTATCGCTGAAATCATGCACACAATCGTCAACGATTTCAAATTCCTCGCCTGTTATCGGTTTGTCCGAATCGCCCGCTTCCGCGAACAGTGAGAAAGAAAATGTAAACATCATGAACATAGCCATAATGAATGACATTATCGCAAAAAGTTTCTTATTTTGCATAGTTGCCTCCCAAAATTTTGTTTTAGCACTTTTATACAATATATAATACCACAATCAAAACGAAAAATCAATATTATTTCAAAAATTTTGAAATTTTATCTCTGAATTTAAAGAAGTATATCCTCAAAAGGCGTTTGTAGAGCATATCGCTGAGTATAAATATGGCATTTGCCATGGCAAATACGGCTATTTTCATCCACATTGCATCCGGCATCTGCAAAAGCTCACTGAAAAATATATAGATGAGCACGAGCGTTGCGTTCATTATAAGCAGTCGGATTACAAAAGAAGCCCATCGCGGAAGCTTTGACAAAAGCGGGATAAGCAATGCATGAATTCCGAAGAAAAGCGCAAAGCTCCATGCGGCTTCCTTGGCAGGCAGTATCAAAAGAGATACCGCGCCGGAGGCGAAATATACGAGCCAGCCGTAGCCCGCACCCATTTCTACCGAGCAAAAAGCCACAATGAGCGCCGCCACCGCCGCCGTGCATATATCGAGAAAGCCCGAAATTGAGCCGAGAAACATGACAACTACGGAAGAAGCCGTCATCAATGCACAGAGTGCCAGCTTTTTAACCTTACTCATCACGTTTTCCTCAGCAGCAGCTTATCAGGTCGCCGCCCATAGCCTCACAGCAGCAATCGGCGCAGATAAGCCCCGAGCATATATCGCAGGTACTGCACGAGCCGCCGCGCTGTCCGTTCTGCCTGTCGTAGTCATATGACATATTTTTCATGCTGTTCAGAGCCGCGGCATATTCCGGATTCTGCGGGTCTATCTCGCATGCGCGATGAAAATGCTTAGACGCCTCAAAATACCAGCCTCTTCCCATGAAAACGCATCCCTTGAGATAATACCACTCGGCATTTCTCTCATCCTTGGCAACAGCGTCAAGCTGGATCTCCGCCTCGTAGAAGCTTCTGTTGTTTATCAATGTGCGGATATAATCAAACTTCCCTGTCCCCGCGCCTGCGGAATAGCCGTAGCCCGACGAGCTGTCGGCACGGCTCTGGCGCTCGCGCATCACGGTATCATATGCCTCGTTTATTTCCTTCATTTTTTCCTGTGCGAGGTCGGCAAGCGGACTTGTGGCATAATTATCGGGATGATATTTGCGCGCAAGATCGCGATATGCTTTTTTTATCTCCTCCTCGCTCGCATCTCTCGAAACGCCGAGCACCTTATATGGATCTGTCATCGTGCCACTCCTTTCTTGCCATGGTATAAAATGAATTTTTCATTCCGTAATGAAATATATTCTCTATGCAGGCGTTTATATGCTCATCGCGGCAATCGGCGAGAGCTATCGCATTTTCCGCCGCGATAATCTCCGGCACGATAAGGCTATATGCCTCATCCATAACAAAAGCCTTCATCCTTTCCGCATCATATGAGAAAAAGGGATTGAATCTGCCGCGCCTCATATCCTCCGGATAATCGCAAACGGCATCGGCGAGATATATCCACCTGCCTATATGAAAAGCCGCCTCATACATGATATCGCGCTGTGCTCCGGAAAGTCCGAGAGAAGCAACCTCGGCTGTCATCCTCCCCGATATATCGGCGCAGGAGTCGGGCGTTGCTTCCCCGCTGCGCTCCATCTCCGCCAGCTCCGCAAGCCCATCTGCTATCGTGACACTCGCCTCCGGAATATTCGCTCTGCGGCTGAATCTGCGCGCATACGGCAGAGCGAGCCGTGCCGCCGCTCTTTTTTTTCCGCGCTCATCCGAGATATCGTCGGCAAGCTTACCATACAGAAGAGCCGCACTTATCCGTGCGGCTGTCTTAAATGAATCATCGCAGTGCATCACAGCCCGTGTATGAAAAGGATGCCGCATACACCGCTCTTTTTTCACGGTGTATGCCTCTCCCGTCACGGCAAGTCGCACAAGAGCGATAAAAACCGCATCATAGCTGAGAGAGGCGCACGAAAGTGCACCTGTCTCTCTCTTCATAGCACGGCAAACGCCGCAATATACGCTTTTATAAAATTCGTTGTCCTTTACCCGAAGCTCCGGTATAAAGGGCTTTACAAATCCGAACACAATCAGTTGCTTGTTGTTGTGTTTGTGTTTGACTTTCTTGTATCAACGAAATCGCTGAGGAAAGCATTTATGAAGCTGTACTTGGAAACAAGTTTCTCGTTTACAACAACCTTGTCAACATATTCCTTGCAGATATCATTGTACTTCTCGCTCTTCATATTATCTTCAAAGGAGGAGAATACATCTTCATATTTCTCATCTGCATATGCCTTCTCGGGAAGCTCAACTCTCTTTACAAAGTAAACATAGTTATCGTTGGAATAAGAAATGCCTTCCTTGGTATAGTCTCCTACCTTAAAATCCTTTACCTTTTCCTGAACGGTTGAATTGAGGAGCGTTCCGCTCTTTGTTACTATATAAGCCTTTGCATACTTGTGGGAATCGAAGCTGTCGGAATACTTTTCTACAAGCTCTGCAAAATCAGTGCCTCCTGCAAGTGCTTTCTGTATTTCGTCAACGCGCTTCTTCTTTTCTTCCTTCTGCTCGTTTGTCAAATCCGTGTATTCGTATTCTTCGAGCTTTGTCTCTTTGCCGTCCTTATCCTTCTCGGTCTTCTGAACGCGGTTGCCCTCTTCGTCCTTTGTTATATCCTTATTCATATCGAGCATGATGAACTGATATGCGATATAGCTGTCCTTATAGTAGGTTTCCTTGTCCTCGTCGGTAATCTTCTTCTCGCCGTTTTCACCGAAAAGATATTCCATTATGGCATCGTTCTCAAGGCCGCGGGTATAATAATCAAGCTCCTGGTCTGTTGTATAGCCGAAGTATCTCTTATAGTAGCCTTCCTTGCCGTAGCCGTAGTAGGCGAGCATCTGCGCGAGCTGTGTCTTGTATTTCTCGAGAGCCTCGTTATCTATAGCGGGCTTGCCGTATTTCTCATAGAGGTACTTTGTGACAACAAGATTCTTTGCTATATTCAGAATATTCTGCGTCTGAGCATCTCCTGCGGTGGTTTTTGTGCCGTCTTCGTTTTTTATCTCACTGCTCCAGAAAGAGGGATCATTGAAAACGGAGGTCATTCCGTAGCTGTAGAAAAGGTTCATTTTAATATAAGGGAAAAGAAAGTCGAGCTCTTTTTTCGTGACGGTATAGGTTTTGCCGTCGATTTCGAGAGACATTGCAACCTTTTCTCCGCATGATGCGAAAATAAACATGGCTCCCGCAAGCATAAGCGCAGCCATAACGAGTGAAATAAGTCTTTTTGCTTTCATTGTGATTTAAAACTCCTTTGGTTTTTAGTGCTTTTGCGTCAAAAACGGCGCAAGAAAAACGAGTATAATAATATTATACATAAATTTTCAAAAAAATCTACTCTTTTTTCGATTTTATTTGTATATATTTCTTTAACAAATTGGAAATTATCTCAAAAACGGTCTCCCCGCGTCTGATTTTGAAGGTAAAATACGTTCTTTCCGACGGCATGATGGTAATTCTCGCCGGAAAAGCCGCGGAAAGCTGTGAAAGAATAAGAAAATCGGGCTGCTCGGGATAGAATACAACCGTGTTTTCGCGCTTGTCTATCTGAGATATGCCGCATTCACTGCCCATAGCGCGCACAAGCGAGGCGGAAAGCAGTGTCTCCACCGACTGCGGCATATCTCCGTAGCGATCGAGCAGCTCGTCTGCTATATCGTCGGCATCGGCTTCGTTTTCTATTGCCGCTATCTTCTTGTACATATCTATGCGCTGTGAAACCGATGAAATATAGCTTTCGGGAATATATGCGTCCCTGCCGACGGAAATGGTGCATTCCGTCTTTTTCGGTATGACGGTTCCCTGCTCCTCGAGCACGGCTTCGTTCAGTATCTTCAGATACATATCGTAACCAACACTCTCCATATGCCCATGCTGGCGCGCACCGAGGATATCTCCCGCGCCTCTTATCTCGAGGTCGCGCAGTGCTATTTTGAAGCCCGAACCGAACTCCGTGAAATCGCGTATCGCGGCAAGTCTTTTCGCGGATATATCACTGAGTGCCTTGCCCTGCCTGTAAGTAAAATAGGCATAGGCGCGGCGTGCGCTCCTGCCGACTCTGCCGCGTATCTGATGAAGCTGCGAAAGTCCCATCGTATCCGCATTTTCTATAATCAGCGTGTTGGCATTCGGAACATCAACACCCGTTTCGATTATTGTGGTGCAAACGAGGATATCGGTATTTCCCTCGACAAGGCTCTGCCAGATATCGGCAAGCTCCTCTTTTTCCATCCTGCCGTGCGCTATATCGATATTCGCATCGGGAAATTCTTTTTTCAGCCGCGCCGCAGTGCCGGCAATATTGTCTATTCTGTTGTGCAGGTAGAAAACCTGTCCGCCGCGGTGGAGCTCTCGCCTTATCGCCTCGTTTATCACAAGGTCGTCATATTCCAGAACATATGTCTGGACAGGCATTCTGTCGCCCGGTGCCTCGTCGAGCACCGACATATCGCGTATCGAATTCATCGCCATATTCAGCGTCCGCGGTATCGGCGTCGCCGTCAGCGTGAGAACGTCAACGTTCTTTGCCATCTGCTTCAGCTTTTCCTTGTGAGCCACGCCGAAGCGCTGTTCTTCATCTATTATGACAAGACCGAGGTCACGAAACTGAATATCGGAGGAAAGTATTCTGTGTGTTCCCACAACAATATCGATATCGCCGCGCCGCAGTGCGCGGACAGCCGCCTCCTGCTCCGCGTGCGTTTTGAAGCGTGATAGGAGCGAGACCTTTATCGGGAAGCCGCGCATACGCGAAACAATAGTCTGATAATGCTGCATCGCGAGTATCGTCGTCGGCACGAGTATTGCAACCTGCTTGCCACCCGCCACAGCCTTGAAAGCCGCACGCAGAGCCACCTCCGTTTTGCCGAAGCCCACATCTCCGCAGAGCAGTCTGTCCATAGGCACGGGCTTCTCCATATCGCGCTTGATATCCTCGGCGGCGGCGAGCTGTCCGTCCGTCTCCTCATATTCAAAGAGCGATTCAAATTCTCTCTGCATATCGTCATCGGGGTCAAAGGCAAAGCCCGGGCGGCGCATACGCTCGGCATAGAGCGCGATAAGCTCCTTTGCCATCTGCTTTACCTCGCTCTTGACGCGCGCCTTCGTCTTTCCCCACTCCGTGCCGCCGAGCTTCGAGAGCTTTATCGCGCCCTCGTCGGTGCCCGCACCGATATATTTGGAAACAGTCTCTATCTGCTCACAACGCACATAAAGCACATCCGTGCCCGAATATTGTATCTTGATGTGGTCATGGCAGACGCCCGTATAGTCGCGTATCGTCTCCAGACCCATGTATTTACCTATTCCGTGCGTATCATGAACGACATAGTCGCCGACGGTGAGATCGGCATAGGAAAGAATCTTTTCCTTTGCCGTTTTCTTTGCCTTGGATCGACGCACGCCTCTTGTTCTCGTCTGCTCGGCTCTGCCCTCTCCGAGAGAGAGGAGCATGAATTTGCTGTTTACTATCTCAAAGCCCGCACCCGAAAAAGCCGTTATCACAGGCACACCGCGCGTAAGCTCCGTTATATCATCGGCTTTCGGAACGAAAGTACAGCTTATGCCGTTATCAAGCAGAATATCGCGCGTGTTTGCCGCCTCGGTTTCACTTCCCGCCGCGATGATTATCTCATATTTCGCCCGCGTGTATGACTCTATGTCCTCGCAGAGCGCCTCGGCATTTCCCGTCATGAAAGAAGTCGTCCTCGTATGGACGGAATATATCTCCCAGAGCCTGCCCGAGTATTGCGAAAGAAAAGCATTTGCTATCAGCGCACCGGTTTTTTCGGCGAAAGTGAGCAAATCCGCTTCATCCTTCATGAAAATGCCGCAACCTGCGGGCATCACACCCTCTTCAAGGAGCTGTTTTGCCGTTTCCTCACCGTGGCGAAGCGAAGCGCGCAGCCTGTCCGAAACACCCGAGGACTCCACTATGAAAACGGCGCGCTCTGAGCCGAAATAATCAAGCAGACATTCTTTTTTTTCATAGATAAGCGGCAGATATTTCTCTGCCGTCAGTATCTCCGCGCCAGACTGCACCGCCGTCAGCTCTCCCGCAAGCGAGGAGCGCACGGAGTCGCTTTTCGCCTTTTTTATGAGTCGCTGTATCGCGCTCTCTATGCGCCCGCGCGCATCGGCATCGGGGATAATCTCCCGCGCGGGGACTATTTTTGCCGAACGCAGATTTTCCGCCCAGCGCTGGGTGATGATATCGAAATATCCTATCCTGTCAACCTCGTCGCCGAAAAGCTCGATTCGCAGCGGCAGCTCCGACTGCGGCGAAAAGATATCCGCGATACCGCCGCGCACGGCAAATCTGCCCTTGCCGTCCACAAGCTCGCACGGCACATAGCCGAAATCGACGAGCCTGCGCGAAAGCTCCGCCATATCCACCGTATCGCCCACCGAGAGTGTAAACGCGCCCGCGCGAAGCTTATCCGCAGGCATGGTAAACTGCATTGCCGCATCGGGCGTGGCAATAACAACAACTCCGTTTCCCTCCGATATCTCGGAGAGCGCGGAAACCCTGTCATATTCCGCCTCGTGAGAAGCTACCATATTATATAATACGGGGTCACGCGCGGGATAAACCGTCGCGTGTATCCCGTATGCCCCGAGAGCCGCGGCGATATGTCTCGCGCTCTTTTCGTCCTGCACTATGATGAGTGACGGCTCATCTCTGCATTCCTCGGTGATAAAAGCGCCAAGAAAAGCATCGAGCGCACCCTCGCAAAGCCCCGTTATCATGGATGGCAGTTTCTTTGCCTTGCCCTTGTTTTCGCGCCTCGTTTTCAGTATCTGCAAAAACTCGCGCCCCGCAGAAATCCGATTTAAAATAATATTCATTTTATATTTACCGTTATCATCTGTTATAAAGATTCATTGCGCGGTCATAGTCGCCCGCAAGCATCAGACGAACCGCCTCGCAAACATCGTCAAAGCGCCCCTGCAGAGCCTTCATATCCGCCTCGGGGAGCTTACCCGTCACCCAGTCGGCAAGGTCATATTCGGGAGTAGGCTTCTCGCCCACACCCATGCGGACGCGCGGAAAGCCCTCGCCGCAGAAGCCTATCACGCTCTTCAGCCCATTGTGCCCGCCTGCGCTTCCGCTCTTTCTTATGCGGATATGCCCCGGCTTCTGCGTTATATCGTCGCACAGCACTATTATATGCTCGGGCGGTATCTTGTAGAAGGATGCCGCCTCGTCTATGGCTATACCCGAGGCATTCATGAATGTCTGCGGCTTCATCAGAAGCACCCCCGTGCCGTCTACCGCCGTGCGGCAGCAGAGCGACTGAAATTTCGATGAATTTATCTTTTCACCCAGCTTCCCCGCCATATGGTCAATAGCGAGAAAACCCGCATTGTGCCGCGTCTTTTCATATTTTGCCCCGGGGTTTCCCAGCCCCGCCACGATATACGAAACGGGCGCACGCTTTCCCTCGCTCTCTATCTTTTTGAATAAATCAAAAATCGACATAATTTTTCCTTTCCGAAAACAGCACGAAATGCGGAAAGGAGAGCCCTCCCTTCCGTAGCGATGCCGTATTTATGCCGCCTCGCGGCATTTTTCACTTTATTTTACCCCGTAAAGGGATTTTTTGCAAGAGAAATTTGCGATTTTTTTAAATTTTTCTCGTTTTTTCTCAACTTTTTTTATAAAAGCTATAGATATTTGGAAAAATCTATGGTATAATACCGAAATGTATAGATTTGTAAAAATCTCAATAAAAACTATGGAGGAAAAAACATATGGCAAAGAAGTATGTCTACCTTTTTACGGAAGGTAACGCAGGTATGCGTGAGCTTCTCGGCGGCAAGGGTGCAAACCTCGCGGAAATGACAAATATCGGTCTTCCCGTTCCGCAGGGCTTCACAATTACCACGGAAGCCTGCACAAAGTATTATGAGGACGGCAAGCAGATCAATCCCGAAATTCAGGCTGAGATAATGGAGTACATCGAAAAGATGGAAGCCATCACAGGCAAGAAATTCGGCGATCACGAAAATCCGCTTCTCGTTTCCGTCCGCTCCGGTGCGCGCGCATCCATGCCCGGCATGATGGATACCATTCTTAACCTCGGTCTCAACGAAGATGTTGTTGAAGTTATATCCAAGAAGTCCGGCAACCCCAGATGGGCTTGGGACTGCTACAGAAGATTTATCCAGATGTATTCCGACGTTGTTATGGAAGTCGGAAAGAAGTATTTCGAGCAGCTCATCGATAAGATGAAAGAGGCAAAGGGCGTTAAGCAGGATATCGAGCTTGATGCAAACGACCTCAAGGAGCTTGCCCGTCAGTTCAAGGAAGAATACAAGTCAAAGATAGGCGCAGAGTTCCCCTCCGACCCGAAGGAGCAGCTCTTCGGCGCTATCAAGGCTGTTTTCCGCAGCTGGGACAACCCCCGTGCAAATGTTTACCGTCGTGACAACGATATCCCCTACTCTTGGGGTACAGCCGTAAACGTTCAGTCCATGGCATTCGGTAATATGGGCGACGATTGCGGTACCGGCGTTGCGTTCACACGTGACCCCGCTACAGGTGCAAAGGGTCTCTTCGGTGAATTCCTTACAAATGCTCAGGGCGAAGATGTCGTTGCCGGCGTTCGTACACCTATGAAGATTGCCGAGATGGAGCAGAAGTTCCCCGAGGCATTTGCTCAGTTCCAGCAGGTTTGCAAGACTCTGGAAGAGCACTACAGAGATATGCAGGATATGGAATTTACCGTTGAACACGGCAAGCTCTATATGCTCCAGACCCGTAACGGCAAGAGAACCGCTCAGGCTGCTCTCAAGATTGCCTGCGACCTCGTTGACGAGGGCATGAGAACCGAGCAGGAAGCTGTTCTTATGATTGACCCCCGCAACCTCGATACACTTCTCCACCCGCAGTTCGACTCCAAGGCTCTCAAGGCTACAAAGCCCCTCGGTCGCGGTCTCGGCGCATCTCCCGGTGCGGCTTGCGGTCAGGTAGTATTCACAGCCGAGGATGCAGAAGCATGGAAGGCTAAGGGCAAGAAGGTTGTCCTCGTTCGCCTTGAGACATCTCCCGAAGATATCACGGGTATGAAAGCCGCTCAGGGTATTCTCACCGTTCGCGGCGGTATGACAAGCCATGCAGCCGTTGTTGCGCGCGGCATGGGCAAGTGCTGTGTTTCCGGTTGCGGCGATATCGCAATGGATGAAGAAAACAAGAAATTCACTCTCGCAGGCAAGACATTCCATGAAGGCGACGTCATTTCCATCGACGGTTCCACTGGTAATATCTACGGCGAGGCTATCCCCACCGTTGACGCTACAATAGCAGGCGAATTCGGCAGAATCATGGCATGGGCTGACAAGTACAGAAAGCTCAGAGTTCGTACAAACGCCGATACTCCCGCAGATGCAAAGAAGGCACGTGAGCTCGGCGCAGAAGGCATCGGTCTCTGCCGTACAGAGCACATGTTCTTCGAGCCGGACAGAATTGCAGCTTTCCGCGAGATGATCTGCTCCGACACGGTAGAAGAGAGAGAAGCCGCTCTTGCTAAGATTCTTCCCATGCAGCAGAGCGATTTTGAGAAGCTCTATGAGGCTCTCGAAGGCTACCCTGTTGTTATACGTTTCCTCGATCCTCCGCTCCATGAGTTCGTTCCCACAACAGAAGAAGATATTGCCCGCCTCGCAAAGGATCAGGGCAAGAGCGTTGAGAGAATCAAGGAAATCATCACTTCCCTCCATGAGTTCAACCCGATGATGGGTCACCGTGGCTGCCGTCTCGCCGTAACATACCCCGAGATTGCCACAATGCAGACAAGAGCCGTTATCCGTGCGGCTATCGCAGTTAAGAAGAATCATCCCGATTGGAATGTTGTTCCCGAGATCATGATTCCTCTCATAGGCGATGTAAAAGAGCTTAAGTATGTAAAGAAATTTGTAGTAGATGCCGCCGATGAGGAAATCAAGGCAGCAGGCAGCGACCTCAAGTACGAAGTAGGTACAATGATCGAAATTCCTCGTGCCGCTCTCACAGCTGATGAGATAGCCAAGGAAGCCGAATTCTTCTGCTTCGGTACAAACGACCTTACCCAGATGACATTCGGCTTCAGCCGTGATGACGCCGGTAAGTTCCTCGGTTCTTACTATGATTCCAAGATTTATGAGAATGATCCTTTCGCTAAGCTCGACCAGATCGGCGTAGGTAAGCTCATGAAGATGGCTGTTGAACTCGGACGCAGTGTTCGTCCCGACCTCTCCTGCGGTATATGCGGTGAGCACGGCGGCGATCCTTCCTCCGTTGAGTTCTGCCACAAGATCGGTCTTGACTATGTATCATGCTCGCCCTTCCGCGTGCCGATAGCAAGACTTGCAGCAGCTCAGGCGGCTCTCCAGGACTGATTTTTCGGTAATATAAAATAATGATAAAAAGGCATGGAATCCTCGGATTCCATGCCTTTTTGCTTATGTTATTGATTTAATTTAAAATTTTCCGTAACATCGGAAAGCATCGCGGTGCTTTTACCGAAACTTCGCACGAGAGATTCTCTGTCTGGGAAAAACTCCGAGCGATGCGCCGTCGCAAGCGAAAATCTATTGTCGCTTGCCGTGCTCATCTCCTCGATTGTGCAATAAAATTCGCCTGTCGGCATCTTTGCGATGCAGATGCGACACATATTTTCATCGCGATATACAGTGACAATATTGCCGGAAAGAAGCGGTGTATTATAAAATGTGCTGTTTCTCAGCCACTCGACGGCAATGCATCTCTCCAAATCATCCCTTTTTATAAGAGTGTTGCACAGCATTACAGTCGCAAACATTCCGATAAGCGACACTGTAAATATCGCAAAGCAAATCCAAGCCTTTGACGCAAATTCGCCGCCGTCTTTTCCGACCGTGGTAGCACTGCACGCTATGGTTATGACTATAAATACAATCACAGACAGCACCATCGCGACAGCATGCAACTTCAGCCTGTAATTTGCTCTGTCATAACTTTTCAGCAGCTCTTCCCTGTTTTTATCCTGCCTTTTGTTTCTCTTCGGAGAGCTCAGGTAAAGAGCAAGTTTATAAGCGTTTTCAAGGCAGGAGAAATCGTATCTTTTGCCGTTTGCCTTGACCGTCAGCTCGCGTCTCATATAATCGCCGCACATGGCAAATTCCACATCGTCAAGCCCGCATTCAAGTCGCTTGCCGAAACTGCTCTTTGCCGAGATGCGCCCGTTTTCGATTTTTATATATTCACCCGATTTCGATAAAATATTGCCGATGCCGAATATGATACAAATAAAACTCAGCACAATAAATGTCGCAAAAATCGCTAAGTCACCGCTTGCCGCTTCATGCTCTGCAAGCGCCAAAATCATGATAACGGAAAAAGAAGCCGTGCAGACAACGCCGACAAAAGCCAAAATACCCGCCCATATATATTCCTTAATGTGCCTTTTGAAAATTCCTTCCATAGCTCCCTCGCAAGCAAAATCATTTGTAATATCAGTATAACCGCAAATTCCCGAAAAGTCAAGTAAAGAAGAAAACACAAGCGAAAATACAGTCTTGCTGTCATAGCTTTTCAGTGACTACATTTTGACTACGGAACATGGTTAAAATGCGGAGAAATAGGATAGGTGAAAGTGAAAAAGTAAAAAGAAAAGTCGCCAAGCCGCACCTGCGATAAAGCAGGTAGCCCATGGGCGGTGCTTGGGGAGACGGCATGGCAGATTGATTCTGCCGTGCCGGTTTCCTGTTTTCACTTGTTTTGTTTGTGCTTTTGCGCATTTTTGCGCAGCTTGCTATCGTTACGATACTTTTGCTCACGCCGACACGGATTTCAGAGTGTCGGCGTTTTTATGTTTTTGTGGTATTCGTTACCCGTTTACCCGGATGTTCGATCAGCGGTGTCTCCCGCGTAAACTCTTGTTCTGTTTCTGCCGGATTTCAGGTGTTCCTGAAACAGTCGTTCCATTTCCTCCGGGTCAGAGGGATAGATGATGCCGACACCGGAATAGTAGATGTCGATGTCCTGATGCCGCACGCCGTCGATCTTCCTCGCTTCATGTACCACGATCCTTGAAACAAAGCGGTGGACAAGCTCGGGTGTCAGCACGTTCGGCTCTGTGACCGACTTTACCATGCGGATGAACTTTCCGATCTCTTCGGTCTGTTCCTCGGATGCCGCGAGCTCGGCTTTCATAGCTTCGACATCGGTTTTCTTTTCCGACTGTTCGGCTTCATATCCGGCAGAGAGCGTTCGGAATCGCTCGTCGGATATTTTGCCGGAAACATTGTCCTCGTACAGTCTGCGAAACAGCAGATCAAGTTCGGCGATCCGTTTCTCCGCCTTTTCCAGCTCGTGCTTCTTCCGTGCCTGTTCCTTTTTCTGTTCATCCAATGACCGGTTTTGCAACTCTTCAGCAAAGCGATTTTCAAATGTTCTTACATACCAGAACACGCGGCGCATACTTTCAAGCACCGCTTTCTGTATATAGACATCGCGGATGAAATGAGCGGTACATTTGCCCTTGGTCTTTCGTGCGGACGAGCAGGTGAACCAGTTCTGCTCCGGTCTGAAGTTTTTCGCCGTACAGAAATAGAGTTTTTCACCGCAGTCGGCGCAGAACACCATGCCGGAAAACAGGCTTTGCTTCCCCTCACGGGTCGGTCTGCGTTTGTTTTTACGGAGCTCCTGAACCTGCTCAAATGTGGCACGGTCAATGATGGCGGGATGAGTGTCGGGAAAGACTTTCCAATCCTCTTTCGGGCGGTCGATCTTCTTTTTGTTTTTGAAGGACTTTGTGGTAGAGCGAAAATTGACAGTGTCGCCCGTGTATTCCTGCCGCTCCAGCATATCTGCGACGGCGGTCTGTACCCACCTACCCGGGACAGTCGGCTGTGACGGAAAGCGATATCCCAAGGCATTGAAATGCTCGGCGGGGGTCGGTATCCCTTCGGCTGTCAGTCTGTCGGCAATCTGCGTCGGCCCGAAGCCCTGCATACAGAGATCGAATACCTTTCTTACTACATCTGCTGCTTCCTCATCGACGATCCATTTTGTCTTGTCTTCCGGATTCTTCAGATAACCGTATGGCGGAGTGGTCGATAATGGAACGCCGGATTCGCCCTTGCTGCGGAATACCGCCCGAACCTTTTGTGAGGTGTTCTTGGCGTGCATTTCATTGAACCAGTCCTGCACGGGCAGAAAGTCGCTCAGCCCTTTTGCGGAATCGATGTTGTCCATAATGGCGATATAACGCACGCCCATGCGGTCAAATTCTTCTTCCAGCAGTTGCCCGACGACCAGCCGGTTTCTGCCGAGCCTTGAATGATCTTTTACGATCAGGGTGCCGACCTTGCCCGCCTCGGCAAGCTCCATGAACTCCATAAAAGCGGGACGGGCAAAATTTGTGCCGGACCATCCGTCATCTACAAAAAATCTTGTGTTTTGAAATCCGTTTTCTTTTGCGTAACGCGCAAGTATATTCTTCTGATTGGTAATGGAATTGCTCTCACCCTCCGATTCGTCGTCTCTGGAGAGACGGCAATAGAGCGCGGTGATCTTCGTATCCGACATCGGTGTATTTTTCATTTTCATTGACTCCTTTCATTCCGATCGGTTTGTCGGATGCGGCGAATTGCAGATTTACTTATGATTGTGTATTTGCCACGCGCTTGACGGTGTCCGCTACCGTTTCCTCGGTTTTCCCCTCAAAGCAGGAACGGACATGAAGCACGGTCGTGCCGAAATTCATATCGAAATCCATTCTGTTAAAACGATCCATGCGACGAAAGTATGCGATGCGCTCGTCGCGCGACAGCTTCATCAGCGCCTCGGTCTCCTCATCTACCGCGCAAAGCAGTTTTTCCATTTCCGGAGATCCGTCAAGCAGCCATATTTCACCGCGACGGTCAAGCCACACGCGATAGTGCATCTTCATACGCAGGCGGGTCAACCATCCGGCGTTCCGATACTCCGGCGTTTCTTCAAAGTGGTCGATGGCGTAGCGTTCAAGCTCTGCCTGCTTTCGTTTTTTCGCTTCCCGTTCGTCGCGTATAACCTTCCATTCCTCATCGGTAATGCCCTTGGGTTTGGAATCTATCAATCGTCGTATGAACTGACGAAAGCGTTCCTTCACTTGCATATGACATCCTCCTTGGTTTTTATTTGACTGCCTTTGTCCGTGCAAAGGCGATGCTTGCTGAAACAGCTTCACAGTGATTTGATGACCTTGATTGCCACGCCCTGAATGGTCACATTGTGTTCCAGCCGGTCAGGGTAGTCCGGATTCTCGGCGTGCAACAGATAAGCCTGCTTGTCGGGCAGGTAGGTGACGGTCTTGAGCAAGGTTTCCCGCCCGTCCACAAGTACGACGGCATGGTCGCCGTCCATGCAGGTGTTCTGCTCACGAACGATCACAAGGTCGCCGTCATCCACGCCGATGCCTGTCATAGAGTCACCCTTTGCAGTAAGAATGAAGAATGTTCCGTCGCCGACGAGCGATTTGGGCAACGGTAGCACCTCCGCAAGTTCCACATTGACTTCGGTCGGCAACCCGCACGACACGGTACTGTCATACCGGGCAACAGGCGTGATGTCGGTCATGACACGGGAAAGGTCGGTTTCAATGCTCCGCCTGCCGTTGTATTCGATCTCGCCGTGCGCCTTCATATCGGTCAGATAGCGTTGCACTGCAGTCTTGGATATTCCCGTGCCTGCGGCAATGTCGCGCACGGTCGGGGACTTATGATGGTCAAGATAATATTCATCGATAAACGCTCGGATTTTCGTAAAGCGTTCTGCGTCCAATGCTTTCATAGACACCTCTTTCTGCATAGCGGTACAATAGTACCGCATATTATTATAGCATCACTCGCATAACTTGTCAAGAGGAAGAAGGAAAGATTTTCAACTTATTTGTCGTCGGTACGCAGGCAGAAAAAATCAAGTGGCATTGCTTTGTCCGAGGGGTATTAGGGGAGGTATCCCCTCACAAGCGAATGTACCGAAAACCCGGTGGGAGGCATCCGGGTGGGAGGTATCATTCAGTGCTTGCTGAGAGTGAAAGACGGAAGAAAAAGTGTCCGTATGCATGCACGGGCATCCGCAAGAAACCGAATACAAACAGGAGCAAGGTGTAATTACCGATTGAAACTTTGAAAAAAAGAAAAGCCGCTCCGATGTGTACGGTCTCCGGAACGACTTTGTCTGTCTGCAATTCTTAGCAAGCACTGAATCCGGGTGCTCATTCCATGGTGCTCACACCCGGATTCTCTTTAAGGGGACACCCCTTGTACCCCGTGGTAGATGTCAGTTCTGTAATCAGATTTTAGGATTGCTTACATCCTGTTTTTTTCTATGAACGCCAAGTCTTTGCCAGAAAGATTATTCTTTATTTCCTGTTATGAAGTAATCGCAGTATTCGCCGCCGTTTGCCAACGTCTGCTTTCTGTGCAGTACGCCGTGCTGAAGCGTAATCATCACTTCGTCAAGCTCGCAGAACAGCGGCATCAGCTCGGAAACGTCGAGTTTTTTCGTATAGGCGCAGATAGGACAGCGGGTGATGCGGTAATAGCAGGCACCATCATACGGCTGCCCGACGAAATCCACCTTAAAGGAGGTCGGGTATTGCTTCTCCTTTTGCGGTGTGTACCATTTGGCGTACTTGACAACACTCTTTTTGTTCTCCGCCTTACCCTTGTCGGTGTTCAGGTCGGTCTTTGCAAAATACCACTTTATATGATAGAGTGAGCGGCGCATCATTTCCTGCACGGTCGTCGGCGGAATTTCTTTTTCGCTTGCCACATACGGCGCAACGAAAGCAAGGGCGAACAACTCGTTGTACGCCATAGGGTTATCGTCACCGATATCGTCTGCCTTCTCGACAAGCTCACGATAGAGCTTTTTGCTCTTTTTCATTATCTGTGAGGCATATGCCTTGCCGTATTTCTCTGCCAGAACCTTTTTCATCGGGCTTTTGAACATCCAGAAATAAAAACCGTTGTATTTCATATCACTTTTTCTCCCGTAGTTTATTTACAGACTCAAAAAACGCAGCCCAGCCGCCGAAGTGATAGACCGTCATCGCATCCATATACCGCTCGGCAGTCTTGCGGTCGGGGCATTCCGCCACGATACGGCGGTAACTGTCAAACTGCGCGGAGATCAGAAGCCCGAGCAGTTTTTTGTCGATGACGGCAACCCCCGCCGCATGGAAGAACGTGATGCTTTCTTTGATTTTGCTTTGAACAACAGCATCAAAATAACGCTCCAGACTGCTCCCCGCACTGCGGCAAAGAAGCAAAACCGCTTCTTCATAATGCTCGAATATCAGGTGAAGAATCGCTTCGGACTCGTGCCACATCGAGGCTTTCAGCCCCGTCGAAAAATCTGCATTCGCGCCCGAATAATAATCTACCTTGGTATTTTGAAACAAATCTTCGATTTTATCGAGAAGCGGCTTCAGCAGGCAGACAAACAGTTCATCTTTGGATTTATATCGCGTCTGTATCGCTCCAACGGTCACGCCCGCTTTTTCGGCAATCTTCCGCAGAGATGCGCCGTTATATCCTTTTTCCGAAAACTCATCCCGTGCGGCTGTGACGATCTTTTCATCAAGGGAATAATCTCTTTGTGCCATAGGTCTGCCTTTCTTAATTACATTGTAATTGATTACACTGTAATCATAACACGACAAAGCCATTTTGTCGAGTATACAGAATGAAAATCATTTTTCAAACTTCAAAGCCTTCTATCGCCATCATCGAAAACTGCAAGAGCAAGCATAAAGTATTTTTTGAAAAAACTTTTTACAAATCTCTTGCATTTTCCATGCCGGTGTGCTATAATAACACTGTTATTGATAATGGCGTTATCGATGTGAAAGGAGCGGACAATGGCAAGTAAAGATCACTCTCTTGACAGCGGCATTGCACAAGCCGCATATAAAGAATTTCTTACCTGCGGCTTTCAGAAGGCTTCGCTCCACAAGATCGCCGAGAACGCCGGCGTCACGACCGGCGCCATCTACACGCGATATCAGAATAAGGACGCACTGTTTGTCAGCCTCCTGCAAGGCTTTTTCAAAACGATGGAGGAAATCTTTTCGCCTGCCGAGCAGGAATACGAGCGGGCGAGGAAGAGCGCCCGGGCGGAGGATATTATCCGTGCCATCAACATGGAGGAGGGCCTCTATTTCCGCCTGCTGACCGAACATTATGACGACTGTACCCTGTTTTTCAGCCGCAGTGACGGAAGCTCGGTCGAGCGGATGCTCAAGGAGCTGATGGAGCGCAAAACAAAGCAAACCATTGATTTTTTCACCGAGGTCTACGGCAAAGCGCCGAACGAGGATGCCATCCGGTTGCTGATGGGTTCGCAGTTTTGGTATTTCCGGCAGCTGCTGGACGAACATCTCGAGGAAAATCAGATGTTTGCCTGCCTTCGGTCCATTCTCGACTTCTTCAACGCCGGATGGCGGCAACTGTGCGACACGCTGAAATAAACAGCCGAAAGTTTCGGGCGGTTCCCACTCCGCCCGTTTCTTACGGCAAACAGTTAGGCTCTGCTAACTAACAGAAAAGAGATAACCATGATAGATTTTGAATTTGAATTTCAATACGCGGAAGAAAAAACTCCGGTGCTTCGACAGACCGCAGGAAGCATTCCGAAGGGACACTGTGTGGTGCTTTGCGGAAGCAGCGGATGCGGAAAATCTACGCTGCTCAGATGCATCAACGGGTTGATTCCGCAGTTTTATGAGGGAGAGTTAAAAGGTTTTTGCCATCTTGCAGGCAAAGACACCGACGGACTCAGCGTCGGCGAGATCGGCGAGCTTGCGGCATCGGTATTTCAGGATCCGCGGAGCCAATTTTTCACCGTGAACAGCTCAAACGAAGTAGCTTTCGGACTGGAAAATCACGGGCTGTCGCAGGAGAAAATACAGCAAAGAGTGGATGAAGCGTTTCGCGTCTTTCACCTCGAGCGCCTGAAGGGCCGCAATGTTTACGAGCTGTCGAGCGGCGAGCGCCAACTTATTTCCATTCTTTCGGCGTGGGCAATGGATACGGACATTTTCCTTCTCGACGAGCCGACGGCAAACCTGGACTTTACGGCGACACAGCAGTTAAAAAATATTTTGCTTACGCTGAAAGCACAAGGCAAAACCCTCTTGCTAAGCGAGCACCGGCTCTACTATCTTGCCGACATTGCCGACGAATTTTGGGTCATGGCAGACGGTGAAATCAGACACAAATACACTTCAGGGGATGCAAAGACACTTTCACAGGAGCAACTGCGTGCGCTCTGTCTGCGCACACTTAATCAGGAGAATATTCCCGTTCCGGAAAAAGCATCTCCGCCGAATGATGCGCCGCAGGCACTTACAGTTTCGGATGTGCGCTATACATACGGTGGAAAAGATAGAGCCATTCTCTCCGGCATGAGCTTTTCCGTCCACGAGCATGAAATCGTCGGGTTGGTGGGCGCCAACGGCTGCGGAAAAACCACGATAGGCAAGGTGATTGCGGGGCTTTACCGTCCTTCCGGCGGCAGAATTGCGCTTTTCGGTAAGGCTCAAAAGCCAAAACAACTCCAAAAGAAAGTTCTGTTCATCATGCAGGAAGCCGAGTTTCAGTTTTTCACAAATTCCGTTCTGCACGAGCTGCAATACGGGCATACAATAACGCCGGAATTTGAAAAGCGAACGGAAGAAATCCTCAAAAACATGGGCATGTGGGAATGTCGTGACCGCCACCCGTTTTCCCTGTCCGGCGGGCAGATGCAGAAGCTGACGCTGATGATGGCATACCTTTCCGACAAGCCTATCGTCGTGCTTGACGAGCCGACTGCGGGACAGGACGCCGAAAGCATTGCGCGGTGCGCGGCGCTTATCCGCAAAATGAGCAAAGAAAAGACCGTCCTCATTATAACGCACGACCTCGAGCTGATTGCAGGTGCCTGCGACCGCTGCATCGGGCTGGCAGATGGGCGCGCCGAAACGGAATTTTCCGTGCGGTCGGTGCGGGAACTGCAAGCAGTGCGGCAGTATATGGAGCGTTTTTATCCTGCCGCTATTCCACCTAAAAAGAAACACCGGGAGCTGTTTCACCCTGTGACAAAGCTGATCTTCTGGCTCGCTTTGCTGGTGGTGATATCCACCTCGGATAATCATCTCGTCTATGCCGCTTATACGGCGCTGATTCTTCTGACAGCCGTCGACGGTTGGCTCGGCACGGCACTCGCGGGCGGTGCGAGCTTCGCGGTGCTGTGGACGGCAAACGCACTGTTCCCGAACACTGTATTCTCGTTTATGCTGGTGCTGTTTCCGCGCATTATCGCCATCGGCATTTCCATGCGGACGCTCATCGGGCGCAACGAGGCGAGCCGGACTCTCGCGGCACTGCGCAATCTGCACCTACCTGAGCGGCTCATCATGATTGTCGCCGTGATCTTCCGTTTCTTCCCGGTGCTGTCCGGCGATATGAGGCTGCTGCGGCAATCGATACGCACACGCGGTGCGTTTGTAACGCCGTGCCAAAAGTTGCGGGCTCTTCCGTCCTACATCGAAATTCTCACGGTTCCCATGGCTCTGCGCGTCATCCGCATTGCGGAAACGCTCTCCGCCTCCGCCGAGACGCGCGGCATCGACCTGCGGCGGCGAAAGAGCAATTATATCTCGCTTCGTTTCTCGGTGTGGGACGTTGTGTTCTGCGCCCTTCTTGCGGCGGCGGTCGCCGTCGGCCTTATTGTGTGACAGCTGCCCTGCGTGGCTTTCAAAATAAAAAATACATTATATAAAAGGAGTCTTTACCCATGAAAACCGCAACTACAAACAAACTGAAAATCAAGGACATCATCACCGTTGTCCTGCTTTCGCTCATCAATGTCGTAATATTTTTTGCCAGCTCGGTTTTATACGCCACGCCGATTACAATCATCCTCATGCCCGTTTTCTTCGCTCTGCTTGAGGGGGTCGTCTACTTTATCATCGGCACAAAGGTGAAAAAGCCCGGCGCAATTCTCATTTACAGCATCGTCCGCGCTATTATGGGCGGGTATCTGCCGTATATCATACTCTTCATCCTCTCGGGCATCATCGCCGAGCTGATTTTGTGGAAAACGAGCTACGGCAACGGCAAGGCGCTGACCGTCAGCTACATCATCAATCAGGTCTTTGCCGCCTTCGGCAGCACAATCATCCCCTACGCCATCGCCGCCAAAGCCATGGCTGACCAGGCAGTATCCGACGGTCGCCAGGACAACATTCTCGCCGCCTCCGAAATTCTTCAGTCGTGGTGGTCGGTCGCACTGGTGGCGGGCGTGATCGTCGCCGCATTTATCGGTGCGATGATCGGCAGACGTATCGTAAAGAAGCATCTTGCAGCGTAATTACATATCTGAGGAGTTATCCATGAACAAAACCTCTGAACAAAAGCGTTCCGCCGCCTCGTGGCTGATGGAGCTGGCACAAGGAAGGCGGGGCGAATATGCCCTGAGTATTTTTGCGGCGCTACTCGGCGTTGCCTGCTCGCTGATTCCGTATTTCATCATCATCAAAATCATCACCGCGCTGGTGAACGGCACGGCGGAGCTCCGGCAGTGCCTGACGCTCTGC